>Ga0207935_1000074_pt1 | contig 28030 bp, 38 predicted proteins | sample LakMenEpi30Aug10_FD_150746 | JGI IMG/M metagenome (GOLD analysis project Ga0207935, IMG submission 150746) | Freshwater microbial communities from Lake Mendota, WI - 30AUG2010 deep hole epilimnion (SPAdes) | ecosystem: Environmental > Aquatic > Freshwater > Lake > Epilimnion/Euphotic zone ...
TCTTTTAAAGCGTCCTTATCTAAAGACACGTATACTGTTTTAACATTGTTTTGAACTAATTTTAACATTAGCGCTTTGGAAAATGTTTTCCCAAGTAATGGTATTGCGTTACGTTTAATAGCAATAGCGTCAAAAATACCTTCACATAATATTACAGGTACATTCCAGTTTATAAAATATTCTAGTCCTATAATTTCGTTTTTGTTACATTTAGGCGCGTCATATTTCTTTTTAGAATCTGGATTGATGTCTCGAGCTATAAAGTAATTTAGTTCACCGTTAGCATCATATGATGGTATAATAACTCGGCCCCCATATCTGCCTTCTTCACAATAACCTATATTATACTTCAATATGTCTGCCTTATTAATACCTCGTTTTTTTAAATACATTAAAGCGTGTTTAGCTATAATATCTGTGCGTGCAAGATTAATTAGTGGTTTATATTCTTTAGGTAATTCAACTTTAGTTTTATCACTAACAATTTCTTCTTTCTGTGTGTAACCAAGTATTGATCTTAACTCAGATAGTTTTTCAGGAACAACTTTTATTTTCTTAAATAAACCAATCAGTGTTCTACCTTTCTTATTACATACCCAACAATGCCATGGATTTTCTCCTTTCATGTTAGGTACCATGTTCACTTCTAATTTAGGCTTATGATGGTTGCAGAAAGGACACTTATACGCGTAGTTATTACTACTCGTTTCTTTTCCTTTTCCTAGTACACTGTTCACTGTATGCAGTAAGGCAGCATTAATCATAACTAATAATATAACTAAAATATTTTATTAGGCCAAGTCTTTAGTGAAAAACTTACCTAATATATTATCATTATATGATCTAGTACCTGGAATTAGACACTCATATTTGCACTGGTAGTGCATTTCGTAGTATGTGAGTTGTTTTTTGGTTTTACAAGGCATGAGTATCATACACTCAAAATAATCCTCACCTAACACTCTAACTGATTCAAGTAGTTCCTTAGATGAACCCCAATATGTTTTCCAATCGCTTTCAACTCTAACTATTTCATGAGTTGGTTTACGACCTGGTGTTGATGGTAATTCAGCGAGTTGTTTTTTGGTTAGTTTTTTCTTTTTATTATACCAAAAGTATTTCTTCCCGATATAAAACTTACCATCTGTTAAGTTAGTGATTTTATAAACAAAACCGATATAATCTTCAGGATTTAATTTATCCCAGTAATTCCATTTCATAACATTATTTTATATAAATATTAAGGAGTACCTGTAGGAGTAGGAGTTGGGGTAGGAGTTGGTCCTGTGGTAGGAGTTGGTGTTGGAGTAGGTTGATATTCACTTACAAAATTCAAATCCCATTTCACTAAAAATGTTTGGTCTGTGTCAGGTGATAATGGCATTGGAGCCGCCATTTTAGCCACTGCTAATAACTCTTGAGCATCATTATATAAACCTACTGTTGATACATAAGGTGAAAATTCTGAACCTGAAATAGAACCAGTAGCGAAATTTTTTAATATACCGTAGTTATCTTGAGATGTAATATAAACCACACTTCCACTAACTGATGAACTAAATGGTGTTATAACACCTTGAGAACCTGATAGTAATGTTGAGTTATATGATGCGTTGAACTCATAGTCCTTTACAGTACATTTGATGAAAGTCTCATAAACAACGTGGTTGTTTTTAAACTTAACATCAAAATTTGGTACTATAGTTCTAATCATTTTTTAATTTATTTTAACAAGGTAAATTTTGGCATGATGATGGTGTCGCGTTAGCAACTGCTGTCACATCATAAGATGGAGGATTAGGAGATATATTAGAATCAAATTGATATTGATATCCGTCATCACCACACCACCATGTTCCTGAATCAATAGAACTTGGAACACGTAATATATAAGCACCAGGAGCACTATTTTGTTGACAATTTAAATATTGAGTTGCGTTATAATATGAGTTAGTATCTGGTGTTGGTGTTGGTGTTTCAGTTGGTGTCGCTGTTGGTGTTGGAGTAAATGTTGGAGTAGGTGTTGGGGTGTCAGTTGGCGGCACTGGTGTTGGAGTACTAGTAGGAGTTGGAGTTGGAGTAGGTGATGGTCCTGGTGTAGGCGTATCAGTTGGTGTTGGAGAAGGTGTTGGTGTTAATGTTGGTGTTGGTGTAAATGTATTAGTTGGGGTTGGTGTTGGTGTTGGTGTGTTGGTTGCTGTTGGTGTTGGGGTTGGAGTAAATGTATTAGTTGGAGTTGGAGTAACAGTAGGAGTTGGTGTGGGTGTTGGTGTAGGTGTAGGCATAAATCCATCAGGAATTATACTTAACACAGCTATATTTTGTTCATAAAATACATTACCTACATATGAACTCTGAGATAATAATGTTCCAATAGAAGAACTTACATTGCTGCCACTAAAAAATAAGTTATAATTTCCATCATCATATATCTTATAAGTAGCAGCTGAGGCACTTGAATAAGATAATTCAAATGTAGTTGGTAATATTTTTTCACTAGTTAACTGACGTGGGAAATTAATAACATAAATTATTGATCCATTTCCTGTTGGAAAAAATTTTACAGTATCTAAGTTACCTAACTCAACAAATCCATTATAATATGATGATGTAGATAAAGTACCATTATTTAAAATAGTACTTGATTTAGAACTTGTATCTACATATGTTGGCAAAAAATCAGGATAGTAAGTAGTATTTACCATGTCATAAACTAAACGATCATATTGACTGTTAGTTTCGAGCTCATTATAAGGATCAAATAATGAACTAGTAAATTTAACTCCTGGATTTACAGTTATTTGATAGTCAGCTAAAGACCCCGACTTAATATTCCAGCTTTTATTGGCTGTATATGGAACTACAAAGTAGTCTGATACGTTAATTCGTTTGAATGCTGACATTGGCGAAACATTAGAAATCTAATTTAACACGTAATAACAATTCCTTAGTGAAATCTTTTACTAATGGTTTGTTTAATTTAGCCACAGCTACTAAATCACCAGAGGTATTATATAAACCTACTGTTGTGATATAAGTTTGTGGGTTATAAATTAAAGATGTATATAGTAAATTACCATTAGAATCAATTACTGTTGGGTTTGTTGTGTAATTATCTTCTGCATTTTTAACACGTACAAAGAAGTAACGTGAAGATATTGTTTCGTAGTTTTGTAAGCGGAAATTAGCTCCTGTAGTTAATAATTCGTATACTTTTCTATTATTATAGTTGTAAGATGGATTTGCTGAAGCAACAGTTGTTGAACTATCTTCATTCCAAGTTACATTTAAACCACCTAAAGCACCAACTGATAAAGCAAGAGCACGTGGGTTTAGTATAACTAATCCTTCATCAGGAATCATAATACCATAAGAACCACTTACTGTATAGTTTGTAGAATATACACTATCAAAAGAACCACTTAATAATTGGTAAACACGAGATGTACCAATATAAGTAGCAGCTGTTGTTACAGTAGAATCATCAGTTAATTTTAAAACAGCACTACCAGTACCTAATGTTAATGTCATTGAGCCTGGATTGAATGATTCTTTAAAACAAGTTCTATTAACTGATAATACAATAATGTCTTTTGAAGATACAGTTGATGAACCAAAAGTAAATGAAGAGTTTTCATCTCCATAAATTAAAGTTCTAAATTGTCCAAATATATCTCTTGTTGGAGTTTTACTAGGTACTGCAGCGTTAAAATAAGCTGAACCTGAACCACTTATATGACCATATGCTACAGAAAATTGAACTACAGCATCTAGATCAGAAGAAGAGGTTTGGTAAACATCCAAATAGAATTTACCAGCATTAGATGATTCTTGAGCAGAGCTACTATAGTAAGTAAGTAATGTAGTTACATCACCTGTCCACATCGGAGATATGGAAGCATCTGAACTTACTACTGAATCATCAGGAGCGAATGGTGTGAATGACATATATTAATTAGGTTTTAATAATTGTTAAAGGAATAGTAACTCTAGCTCCACTATCTCTACCAATAGTTGTTATTGTAGTTGTGATAGTAGCACCTGGTAAAGCTGAAGTACCAAATAAAGTGTTAATTGTTGTAGCAATTAAACTAAATGAAGTACCAATTTGGCTTACTGATAAACTAGCTCCACTTGAATTTGGAACAGGAATACTTGTTCCTAATGAAGTTGTATCAATACCAGCACCTGTAAATGTACTTAAGAATCTTGAATCTCCCACAGTCATTAAGTAACCTGATGGTTCAAATGTTGAAACAGCACCTAAGTAGTTTAATGTTTGAGGAGTAATAGTTAACGCAGCTGATTGACGTAATGTCACAGTTGTGTATCCAAGGTTCAATACAGGTAACTTAGAAGTACCACGTGGTAAAGTTACTAACTTGTATTTTAAGTTTTGAGTTTCATCAGTGAATGCTTGTAACAAAGGCATTTTCTCAATTGCTTCACCAAAGAAAGCTGAACCTGATGGGTGATTTGGATTGTATAAAGTATAATCAATCTCATCATCAGCTAGTGCAAATTGAGTAATCTGAAATGATCCGTCGTTACGAGCCATTAACTCGCGGCCCTTCTTTGTTAACACGGCATCAATTGTTACTAATTGGTTGTTTAAAAATGACATCTTTTAATATGTTTTATATAAATATGTTACGGAATGAGAACTGTACTAAATATCTTGCTCTTCAAGTCACTCACAATATTAGCCATCTTAGCATCAACATCAGGTGCTAAGTTAGGATTTTTAACAATTCCTGCTGATGTTTGTCCAGAGCGTTTTTGATAATTAATTACAACATTTGTTTCATCTGGTATTCTTCTACTAATAATATATCGTCTAATACTACCAGTTTGATTAGATGTAAATTGAATAGAATTTAAATTTATATTACGATTCAAAGCAAATGATAATGTTGGGAATGTTGGGGTTGGAGGGAATACTTCAGAAATCTCATATTCTTCAAGTATTGAAAACCCTGTTGGTGAAGAACTTGTATTATATAATCTAATTAAATCACCTGGATTTAATTGGAATACATAATCTGCTTCTCCATATATTACAGATGGAGGAGTTATTGATTGGTTATAATCAACACCATTAAAATAAAATCCTTCACTAGTATAACTAGCACTAGTTACACCTGGGTAGTTATTAGATAACACTGGTGAAGCATATAATATGTTTGATGAACTTAAATGTACTGAAAAATATGGTCTATTATCTATAGAAGAAGTTACATAACTAGTTGGAGTGGATGTACCTCCTGGAATTAAAGGTCTAGTTGAAAGTACCGCTGTTATAATAGTTGATTGTATAACAGGAGGATTATAATAATCAGTATATCCTGTATTATATATAAATCCAGTACCATCACTATATCCTGTAAATAACTGAACTGATCTATTAAAGAAAGTTCCTACTCCATCATTTAAAGTTAATGTGTATCCTACAGTAATATTTTCAACTACAGTTCCAGGAAGATAAGTTATAGTTGTTATTATTTGCCAAACTCCAGCATTATAAATAAGTCCATTTGTTATAGAAAAATTTGTATTAAATGGAGTATATGTACCAGCTAATGGTATAGATAAAATTCTAGGTTTTACTAAATTATAAATTAAAACTCCCCACTCTGTTCTATTCCATAATACAGGTTCAAATTTAAATCCACCAGCAAATATTTCTTTATTGCCATCTAATAATTGTTGTTTAGTTGGATTTTGGTTGTCAAATAATCCTATATTAATTGTATTTTCAGATCTAAAAATACTTTGTACTTGATATAAGTTATATTTTTGATCTTCAGTTAATAACTCATAATTACGCTTTGTTAACTCAGTTAATGAACCTGTCTCATCAATTAAGTATTTGATATAAACATTACTACGTTCAGGCATTGAAAGTAAATCAGATCCTGAGGCTACTATTTCACTGAAGAAAGCAAATTGTCTTGTATTTTTGTCAATAGTAGCGGTTTTACCAAATGTAGTATCACCATTTGAAAACACATTATATAAAGCACTTGTTGTAGTTGATCCATTATATCTTGGTCTTATATGACGTTGATATGAGTCTGTAAAATCTTGATATTGGATACTTTGAGTTACATTAGTACCATTTTCTAATGTTGTTAGTAAACGTCTGTTACTTGAAGTTTGATTTAATTCAACATTATTTAATAATGGGTTATAATCTACATTCCAAATACTTTCAGAGTATGAACTTGTATTACTTGGATTATACCCAATAGCAAAAGGATTATAGTTATTTATATCAAAATCATCATGTATGAAAATAGATGATGATGGTAATTCACCAGTGAAGAAATCTCTACCATCTGATAACATTGTTACTGGTCCTAACTCACTATTGATAGTATAGTTGTATATAGATTGACTATAATTACCACCATTACTAGCGGTAATATGAACCATGAGTATAGAGCCACTTAAGTTATTTTCTCTTTCAACACTAGGATCTTCTATTTTAACAACTGGTCTTTCAAGTAAGTGAGGTTTAATAACAATACCTGTAGCTAAATTTGTTCTAGCAGGTGTAAAATCTTTAAGTGTTCTAAATAATGAGTTGTGGAAATACTCTATTAGATTAATAAAATCTTTATAGTTGTATTTATTTACATATTTTTTAAAATAATCCTCTCTTAAATTATCTAAGTCTATATAACTATTACCTGTTGGATCACCTATAAATTCATCAATTGTATAAGTTGAACCAAGTTGAGCAATGATATCTTTATTGATTTCATCTTGAGGTGATAAACCAGCATCAAGTAAATGTATATCTTTTGAAGTTGGAAGTATAGGAGATAACTCAATACTCTTATTAGGCAATAATTGAGTACCATATAAACTACTACTTACAATTCTAACTTTATCAGTTACTGGATTAGCATATCCTGAGTTAGCTACATCAGCATAATATGTTTCAGTAAATGAAGTATAGTTATTTTTATTAGTAAAGCTAGCAAATGAAGCTGTCCAAGCTTGAATTGTTTGATCTGGAGCTACAGAAGCAACAGCTGTTGTTGTGGTGTGATTATAAGTGTATAAATCATTACCTAAAGCAAATCTAGCTGCTAAGTCATTATAAGCGGATGAAGTATAATTACCTTCAAATGATTCAGGATTTAAAACATGTGAGTCAAAAGCTGATTCAGATATATAATTAGACCACAATCTTGCTTCTTGAATTGAACCACTAAATGGATAAGAACCACTACCAAATGTAAGTGTTGTTCCACTAGTGTACCAAGAACTATTTTGAGTTGTAGTTGTTAAACTAGCACTTGCTACGTGTCCTATTTCTCCCCAAACATTGTTTTTAACATAAACAGTATAAGTTTGAGAAGTACCCACATCTCCTATTCTTAAATCAGGATTTGATCTTTGCACTAATACACTATACCAACTAGTATCATTATCTGATCCAGTTTGGAATACAGGTACAGTTGAAGATGTTACTGAAGTTGAACCTAAAGTAAATTTAAAATAACCAAAATCTCCTACACTTCCTGAATATATAGAGTCATTTGATCCAGTAGCTGTATAAATTACATTTAAGGAATAGTTAGCTCCATTATAAAATAATGATTGAGTAGTAGAATAACTTGGTGAGGCTTTAAATCTAAATTCAATACCGTTTGGAGCAATATCACTATATCCTGTTCTAGATAAACTTTGTGATGTATAATTCCAAGGTATACTTACAGCACTTGATCCTGATAATTGTAAAGCATAAGTGAATCTGTCATATTCATATTCACTAGTAGATTCAGTCTTATCAACACCACCGTATTCAAGATAAGACATTATTGTAGTTGGAATACCAAATACAGTGTTTAAGTATTGAATAAAGCGAGTTGTACCTTTAGATTTAAGTAATAAAGGTAAGTTATGATATAATCTCTTATAAAATGATTTTTGTTGATCTTGTCCAGCAGTTTGATATTGAGATGCTGTTACTAATGTCTGATATGAACCTGTGTTAGGTAAATAAGTACCATCAGGATTTACTCCATACAAATATTGGAATACATCAGTACCATCTTCATCAGTATAAACATTTATACCTAAAGATTGTAAAGCAAAGTACACTAAATCCTTAGATATACCTTCAGTTAATTTATTTTTAGCTTGATATAAGTCAGTTATAGCTTTAGTGTAAAGCCAAACCTCATCAAACATTGTTCCTATTGAACCTATAAACTTAAATAAGTTATCGTTACTTGTATCCTCGTTTATATAAGTTGGTAAAGCGTATCTTAAATAGTTTTGATTATCGTTATCATAAGCAGAAGCTGATACTGATTGACTAGTATAGAAATTTAAACCTGGAGTTGAAGCAGCTGACCAGTTTATATATGGTTTAACTGATGTACTCTTAGGCCATGTTTTAGAACTAGATTCAAAGTAAAGATAAGATTCATATCCATCAAATCCTTGTACAACACCATCTATCTTATACTGATAACTTTGAGCATCAGATTGAGCAGTTGTATTACCAGCTGAAGCAGCTGAAGCACTAGCTGATGTATAAGTTTCAATTAAGTTTAACTTATATTTAAATCCATCTAATCTTTGTTGAGCTGAAGAGAAATGAATAAATGATTCATAATTAGTATAGTCAACATTTATTTCAAAATTAGATGAACTAATATATCCAAGTAAAGACTGTAATTGTGAGTTTATACTCACATTAGATGTAGTTAATTTATTTAAGTTATAATAACTTGTTGGATTAACTCTCACATCATCTAACTCAATATCAAAATTAGGTCCACGTAAAGATGGAAATACAAACTCTATAGGATCTTGAGTAACATTAACTTGGAATAGCTGACTGTTAGATATTTTATCAACTACACCTACTAAAGCTGATAAGTTTATTTCAGGGGGAAGTGGATTAAGTAATTTTATTAATACACTAGATGGATTTGTGTTTTGATCTAAAGCTATATTAATAGCAGGAATTAGACTACCAAATCCTAAATTGATATAAAATTCTTTAAAGTATCCTAATGATTGGAACTCATTTATAAATTCTAAAGCACCTTGAGTTAATACCTCATTAGAAACATTGTTTGTAGATAATCTAATTTCAGTTCTATCTGCTGAAATTTCTTTTATAAAAAATATTCTATCATTAGTATTAACAATCTTAGGGCGTAAGATGTTATATTCAGTCTTATAGTCACCAGTATTAATACCAAGATTAGTTAAGTCTTTTCCTGGATCAAATTCTAATTCTTGAACTAAAGTAGTTTCACCTGTAAAAGTTCCTGGTAGTTTATAATTACGAAATGGACTAACTTGAAATAAAAATGTGTTTCCTAAATTATAGACATTCATTTCTACATAGTCACCAGATACACCAAAGTTTCTAGTTTGGTTAACTGTACCAACTAAAGCAGCTGACGAGCCTGATAGTATGTTGTTGTCTATAAATAGTCTTGTAACAGTTGTAGTAGCCATAATTATATTTCTTCTATTTCACCAGGATTAAGACCTGTTACTTGTAAAATTTGATTTTTTAACTCAACATTTTCTTGTCTTAATGAGTCAATTTCAGCTTGTAAATCATCTAGAGATACACCTAAATATTCTAAACTTTTAGTTGCTAAACCTAGATGAGAATTATCTGATCCAGATGGTGGAATTTCAAAAAACAATAAATCATATTGTTCAAAAAAACCATTAACATCTAAATCAGGTGTAGCTACAGTTTCAGTTGATGTAGGTACTAGTTGAGTAAACTGGTTATTAATAACATTGTTAATGTCATTACTATATATAGTTTTCTCTATTTTAACTATTTCAGCCATTATTCAACTGTTTGCATTACTTTAAAATAATAGTCATTATCATAAATGTAAGTACCACCATCAATTATAGATTTGATTTGTACTTTATAATAACGATCAGGTTCTAAACCAGCCATATGTAACATAAAGAAGCTACTTGTAGCATCATTACTTAATTTAGTGGCTGATGTATCAAAATCTATTACTTTAAGATTTGTATTTAAATCTATAATTGAGTAATATGATTCAGTAGGTAATAATTTATTGTATATGTAAAGAGAACTAGTTACAAATGTTCTAGCTGGATATCTATCTTTAGCATATATTCTTAACTTAGCATATTCACTATCATAAAATACACTTTTATTATTTGTTAGTGATACTAAGATATTGTTATTACCTACATATGGGGTTGATCCTGGGTTGAATGTACTATCATTCCATTTAAACTCCAAACATGGAGGATAAATTGTGTTAGTATCTCTAGAGAAGAAATTAAATGTATATTGATAATTATAATCAAATTCAATTGAACCTGTGTTACGAATAATAAATCCATTATTTGGTATAACACTGGCTGTCCAAGCAGATACAATTGAAGTTACATCAACATTAATATCTTTAGTTGAAAAATAATTAAATGTTTGTGATGCTGAATAAGCATTATACCAGGCAGCACCTCCTGAATTTCCCGCGTAAAATGAAGATGAAACTCCAGCTGGTAGACTAGTCACAGTCCAAGCATTTGTTTGATTTGCACTTCTATATTGCCAACTAGCTCCATTATCACTTTCAGGAATATTATTAAAACGTCCTGTACCCATGTCCCAACTCTGATATAATGGGTTAATATTGATATTAAAATTAGTTGGGATTCCGTCTACATGAGCATTATATAATTTTAAAGATGCTGTATAATTAATTCCTGATTTAGATATAGCATCAGAAATATCATCATTATCAAATTTAATTAATACACGGCTAGTAGATGAAGACGCATAAAGGTTAGGCGCATTTTTAGATAAATCTAAAATAGCGTCTAACCCTGCGTTTAGAGTATTATAATCTGTGTAGATTGTTGTGTCCTGAGACGGAAATATTTTATAAACACCCATTTATATTAGTATTATTCTAGTATAAATATGGGCTATTTATAGAAATTACTTCAATAAGTTATAATATTCCTTAAAGTGTTTCTGACGGTCTGGTAAACCAATTGTACCACCATTAACACATTTAGTCACAGCTAATACAGATGCGTCAGAAGCATCAACACATTTACCTAAGCAGTTCTTAGAGAAGAACCAAGCGGCTGATAATAATGGGTATTTAGTAGCAACTAAATCAGGATTGGTAGCTATATCTTCATTAATAGCTTTACCAAATGCTGTGTAGTTATCTTTACCAGTTAATTGGATATAACCACGGCCACGGAATTTATATCCTTCACCTGTAGCTTCAGCACCATTACCCATACGACCACCATAAACTAAGTTAGCAATTTTCTCTGGTTTACGCTCGTATAATTTAGCTTTTTCTTCTGTTGGGAAGTATTTTTTAAATATGGTATTTAAACCTTTAGCTCCGTAATTTAAATTTTCATTAACTACTTTAAAACCACCTGATTCATGACCACATTGAGCTAAAAAGTGAGACAACTTAACAGCTGTATCAATTTTAAACTTAGTCATTACATCTGGAATTTGAGCGATTACACTGTCTGGAATGTGTCCTTTTAGTTTATTTAAGTCCATATATTTAATTTTTAATAAGTTACTACTCTACCGTAAATATCAGTGTTAGGGAATCTTACTTCAAAAATCATTGGGTCTACTGAAGGATAAATAACTCCTTGTTTTGTAGCAGCAGCTATATCATATGAGTATGGAGAGTAATTACCACCAGCTAAGTTTACAATATTTACATTAACAACTGATTGTACGCCTTTTACAGTACCAATTAAGTTATAAATGTTAGATAAAATAATAGGTTGGTTAATACTCCATTTATCTATATCAAAATAGTTTTGTAGTTCTGTTATAGCTTTGGTTAATACTTCTTGTGAGTTATAAGCTGGTGATACAGTTATATCAAAGTTTACCTTAATATTAGCATAATAAGCATCTTTAATTAAAATAGCATCACTAGCAATCTTATGATAAGCTAAATATGTTTTTAAGTTTTGCTTAATAGCGTTTGTAGCTCTAGTTATTTTATCATCAATATCAGTTGATAAGATATAAACTGAAAGAGCTAATGGATTATTATTTATAAAGTTTTGTCTGTCAGTATCATTAGTTGTTATATAGTCTTGAGCAACATATGCTTTAGCTATATAACCAAACTTAGCAGGCATTGATAATGTACGAACTAAATAGTCAGCCTTAGTTACATTTCTATTTTGAGTAGGAAAGTTAGCTAAAGCTTGCAAACGAATTTGTTCTGTTGTTTCACCTGGTCCACCACCTGAAGATGGATTAGCGTTATTAAAACGAATTGAATTTCTCATAGATGTAACTAGGTTACCATCTAAATTATAAGAATCAATAAATGTATTTATAGTACTATTAATATTAATATCATCAGATGGTAAATTAGTTTCAATACCTCCTCCTATAACATATTGAACTGTTAATGTTGTATTTGAAGGAGCAATACCATACTCATTTGTATATAAGAAGTTTGATGGGTCATAAGCTTGATTTAACTTAGAAATACCATCAATTATACCTAAACCAACATTATCAGGATTAGGTAAAATAATTTCATCTGGAGATGAAGTTACTCCACTTCCAAATTCAAGAGATAAATTATTATCATCTTCAAAACGAGTAGCAAAACGTCTTGGTACCTTTTTTAAACGCAACATAAAACGAGCATTATCATCTTCATCAGCGTAATTTGGTTCGTTTATTGGAGTGTTTAATGATTCATCAAATACAGTATCTTGAGCTAAGTAAGGTACTTCATACCATTGATTTCCATCACTATCTGTAACACCTAATATTTGAATAATATTAGAATCATTTATAGTTATAATTGGAAATTGTTCTGGGCTGCTAAATATAAAATCAGTTGTTTTAATAGTACCTGAATATGCTTTTACTTGTTTTTTAAGTAAGTAAAATTGTGGGTTACCTAAACCATCATATTGATATATAGTTACATTGGTTGAATCAAATGAAGATGAAAAACCAAAGTCAACTAATTCTTCAGTTATAAAAGTTATAGTTGGGTTTGATTTAGATTGAACAGTTGAACCTTGTTCAATTCTAAAAGTATAACGGTAATCAGGATTATAATTAGGAGCACCAGTTGAAGGTATTTGTTGATAAACATCTAAAACAACCGTTGAAGCAGTAGTTACTTTAGGTCTATAACCTAAAGCATAAGCTAAAGCTATAATATTTCTTCTTTCCTGAGCGTATAAAAGTAAAGTTTCTTGTAATTGATTATCAGTGTAAAATGACAAAATATCACCTACATACGCTGCCATTTCAATAAACATATTACCAGGAGAAGATGGACTGAAGTCCATATATGTGTTCTGGAAATATGTTCTAGCGTAGTTAATTAAGTCTTGTCTTAACGACGTAAAATCTTTATTATAATATTTTATATCTGGAGTGTTTGCCATTTTTAAACTAGATTATTTAAACCGTTTGTTTCTACATTTAGTACTATATTTTGGTTTTCTTGATTTAACTGGTAGTTAATAGATATAGTTACCATGTTATAATCAGGATTTTTCTGTAAAGTGATTGATTGTAAAATTATGTTAGGTACATAAGCTAATATTTCATCTTCTAATCTAGCTATTACAGATTCAAAAGCGGCATCATCATTAGCCTCAAAAATAGCACGTCTAATATCTCCTCCAAAATTAGGATCATATAAACGCTCACCCTTATTAGTTAATACATAATTAATTAAGTTAGATTTGACTTGTTCCTTAGTTGTTATAGTAGAATTAAAAACATTAGTACTATTGTTATATAAAACACTAACACCAATGCCTCTAGGTTGTCCTATGTCTTGAGGATTAAGTCTATATATTTGTCTAACAGCCATTAAATTTGTCCGTTTTGTTTCATTTTACTCATTAGTCCTGAAAAATCAGGTACAGCATCTATTCTAACTGAGTTAATATCTCCAGCTGGTCTAGAACTGGCTAACATTTGATCTACACTATTTACAACAGGTATATCAACAGGACCACCAAAACCTTGAGCCATATTTGAATTCATATTAGCTACTGAGCGCCAATCGCTGCTTGTAGCTGTTTCATTCAATATCTCATTTAATATATTGTTATTAGTAAAGTTTACAGGTTTGAGGGGCTGTGTAGGTTTGGCAGGTTTTATTGATTCAACCATGGAATTTTTCACTGTGGTTTGTTTGGTCTCTGCCACCACTGGCTTGGACTCTGGAGTCTCAAGCAATATTCCAAGCTCTTCCCTTACAACAGCTTGTACCTCTTCGCGTATAACCTTACGTAATAATTTAATAAATGTATCAGCTTTCATATCTATAAATATTTTATTATCCAAGTATTGATTTAATTTCTTCAAGTAATTGAGCATCAGTCTTAATACGACTTGGTGCTGTTTGTGTTATTTTTAACTTACTAAATGAATCTAATGCCTGATATTGACGTTGATTATTAGGTAATGTTACTAATTTAAGTATATATGTTTTACCATTATTATTTACATAATTCTCATCAGCTGGTACTGATATGGCAGTTCCTGCTAACGAAGCTTGTAGATCACTATTATTTGATGATGTTGGATTAGAGTCATTAACTATATTAAACTGTAACTGATTAATTCTAATTTGAATTTTAGATAACATTTCTTTAAAGATAGTTAAAAATAATTGAGCAGCAGTTATAGCGGCTTGATATGTATCAACTTTTTTATTATCTTTTTCTAATTGTTGTAATTGTCTTATAATTTGGAATAAAGTAACACCCGCTGTTGGTTTAGCACCTCCTGGTGATGGAGCCGCTAATTCAGCTGATATTCTGGCTAATTTAGTTAATAATAATTTTTGTTTAATTTTAATATATATTTTAATAACAGATAAAGCTATATTTAATCCTTTAATAACATTATTTAAAACATTAACTATATTTTGAAGAGTAGATACAGTTCTCTTTAAATTAGAAACACGTCTATCAAAATTATTTTTAAAAATAGTATAGTTACTTGAATCATTAGGTACAAATGTGAATACACCATTTTCAATAGTTAATGTACCTTTATTTTGAAGTTGTTTCTTAGTGTCTTTAGTTAATTTTTTAATTAATAAATCTGCTATATTTTCAGCTCTAACAAACGACATTAATACAGGGGTGAGTAAACCTGTTATAACACCTTGAGCGCTTTTGGCGGTTTGTCCAACTTGATCTTTTAAAAATCCTTTTTTATCATCAAGTGATTTTTCAAACTCACCTGCTTTTTGTTTTTGTTTTTCAGATCTTTTTTTAATAGCCTCAGCTGTCTTATCATCTGGTTTTCTATAGTTGTTAGCGTTAGGTAGATTAGATGTAAAATTTTGTAATTGTTGAGGAGTATAATTTTTATAAGTGTTAATAGGTACATTATTCAAAGATGCTATCTTTTCACCTGGTAGATTTTTAATAGCATCTACTTGAGCAGGAGATAGTTGTTTTATTTTACTAGCATCTAAGTTAGCAGTAACATTCACAGGTACATTATTTAAATTACCTGGTTGATTATACTGTGGTGGTGTGGTTCCTATTGTTCCCATTATATTAATGATACAGTGTCTGATTTAACATTACCTGGTTCAGCTAAAGAATTTTTAGTATTTTGCATCTTTATTTTTAAATAAGCAGATGCTATAACAGCTAATGGAGGAAAATTAACAGCCGCCTCCATCATTTTACTATAATTAGATAAAGCATCATTTTGATCATTTACTGTTGTTTCTAAAGCATCACCTTTAACTACTGGTTCAACTGTTCTTCCTTTAGTACTATATCCAAGCTGAATATTAGGAGAATTGATTAAGAAGAAATTTCTAGGATCTGTTGTTCCTTGAGGTCCAACATCTAGTCTAACTGAGTTACCAGCTGAAAAGTGAGTTATACCTTTTGATTTAAATAATATATCATCATTAGTAGAGTTAAATACTAAACGATCAGATGATAATACTATTTGTTCCCCATTATAATTTTGATCAGCCATTATTAATAACTTTTGTTATATTTATTAAATCTTGTCACACCCCAACTAGCGTAAACATTTTTAGCTGCTGATAAAGAAGCAGGATCATCACATCCTGAAGCTACCCAAGTGCATCTATAAAGTTTAGCCCATGCGTCAGCGTCTGTTGCATCTAATAGTCCTTTAAAATTCATAGCTTGAGCTTTAGAAGCAACAGCTCTATCTATACTAGTAAAACCAGCAAATATTCTTAAACCATAGGCGTCCTTAGCTATATATCTAAAATCAATATATTGACTAACTGTTTGTCTCCATTTTCCTTCTGCTTGTAATCCAAATATATTCCAGTCATATCCTCCAAAATATCCATCTGAAGAAAATCTTCTAGAGGCTTCTAATGCTGTTAAAGAGAAACAGTTTCTAGCTTGTTGTTCTGTCAACCCAACACGTTTAAAGGCTGCTATTAAATCAGTATATGATATTAAGTCTTTTACAAAAGTTTCTTGTTTAACAGGTACTATTCCTCTATATCCATCTGGTAATTCAGTACCAGGTTTAGCTCCGGGAACTGGATTTGGTAAATGTATTTCTTGATTTTTATCTCCATCTACTCCTACTAAAACACCAGTGTTTAAAACTAATTTACCTCCTTTACTAACTGTTACATCTTTAGGTCCATTATATCTCACAGATGGAGGTTCAGTAGTTAAACCAGCAGGTATAGAAACAGTTGGTGAAACAATATCAAAGAGTATATACTCAGTTAATTGAACTGGTTCAATAGCAAATCCTGTTTCATCTAAGAATATAAATCCACCATCTTCATTAGGAGCGGGTTTTGAAGCTGTAGTTTCAGTTGTTGGTAATGAGGTTGGGGTTGGAGTAATAGTTATTGTAGGTTGAGGAGTTGGTGTTGGGGTTATTTGTTGATTAGCAACAATTATTTTATTTGGATCTGTTGTTTTAGATTCAAAATATGTCTCATTATTATTATTTCCTACTGGATAAGGAGGTAGTTGTCCTGGTGCTAGAGCAGCTATAAATGTACTTGTATATCCATCAATAGGTACATTTCCAAGGTATTTTTCTTGGTTTAGTTTTTGAAGTTCAGATTGTTTAATACCAGCATAAATGATAGTGTTACCATTAATGTCTGCTGTTACACCATTAGACTTTCTTCCTTCAATACTAACATCACCAGGATTAATATCTCTAAAAAATTGTCTTTCGTTTGCCATTATGGATAAACATTATCTTGTAATTGTAATTTAGCCTCATTAGCTAACGTGTCTATTATTTGTTGCTGATTTGAAGAATCAGCATTTAATCTATTTGTGAAAACAGTATTATTAGTACCTTTTTTATAAGCGGACATTACTATAGCAAACCCACTTCGTCTCCAATAGAGTTCAAATTCTTGTCCGGCTCTATTAGTGTAATTTTCTTTAAATGTTCCTCTAGGATCTAATGTAGGTGTTGGAGTAGGAGTTGGAGTAGGTGTTTCAGTAGGAGTTGGTGTTGGTGTTGGAGTTGGGGTAGGAGTTGGAGATGAAGGGGTTAGAGTAGGTGATGCATTAACTCCTATTTCATTCAGTTTATAATTTTTAACTGAATTTTCTTGAGGTTGAGGAATGTTTTGAGGTACTTTGTTATCATCAACAGTCATTTGAACTGAAATAGGTCCTAAAATATAGTATGTTGATTGATCATATTGGTTAGAAGGAGATCCAACTGTTTTGCTAGGGCCTTTAATTAAAGGAACTATTTCACCTACTTCAGGTAAACGAGTAAAGTTAGGATTAAAATTTAAAGCTTTACCTGTAACAACAGTTTTATTAACTAAGTTAGATACTTGTAAACTATTTTGAATTATTTCATATTGTATAGAACGATCTGGATTTACAGCAGTAACTCGTCCATACTGAATATTTTGAGATAAAGCAGGGTTAAAATTATTATTTCCAACACCAGTTGTTTGGTTATTGGCGGCTGTTATATTACCTGTTTTTATGACATTTTCAGCTCCCATTTCCTAATTGCTTTGGCTCTTCAATTTTAATACCACTAATTTCTTGGAATAATAATTCTTTATCTCGCTCACTTAATATACCACCATCACCACCATCACCAGGACCAGTTGACATAGCGCGTTGAACAATACCAGCCATTTTGATTAGGGCCTCGTCATTTTTAACAGCTATCTCCATATACTCTTTAAGTAATGGTACAAGCATCATTGCATCACCTGGCTCTTGAATCATTGGTTTGAGCTGGTCGATTAATGATTTAATTTCCTTTTCCTTACGAGACGCATTTTTATATATGTCTTCTAGTAAGCTTGAAAAGGTTTTGTCCTTAAATATAACTTGATTAAAATCCATCATTCCTATTTAATATAAATATGGAAGATGTAAGGAGTTATAGCGCCATAGTAATACGTCCATGTTCATAAAATTCATTGAACTTACGAACATATATTACTTTTAAACGCTTGATAATTTTAGTAATTTGAGGTGTTGATGCCTCAGTCATTTCCTTAATATAGATGTATAAGGCTTTCTTATTAAAAACATCAATATTTTCACTTTTACGGAATAACTCAACAATAGCATCAGCTATTTGAGCGTCACGTTGTTTAGGAAATAAAATAAATATATTGTGATCTACATACTTAGTGAATTGTTTTAAAAATGATGTTGGTTCAAGATCATTAGCTTTTTCACTAGTATTTACAAGATCAATCAATATTGACTTATCCTCATCAACAGCTTCAACAGGTGCTTTATCTTTTAGTTTCTTATAATTAGCATTATTGTATAGGATAAGATAGCGTTTAGCAATAGTACCAAAGTAAGAATAAGCTTTTCCTTTTGACTGGTCATACAGATGTAATTTTTCTAAAAGAAATGCTACTACCTCATGTTGGAGTTCAGGGATTGTATCAACTTCTGTATAGTAAAACTTAAAAGTATGAATGATATTCTCAGCCAATTTATGAAACGCGTAATTGATTTTTTCATTAAAAAGTTTATTTCGTTTTTTAGGACTTCTTAATTTTAAATACTCAATGATGGCATTTTCAGTTTCCTGAGTGAAATAATTAATTGACTGTTTTGGTTTGCGTTTACGGACAGTCCCCTTCTTCGTTAGCAATACTTCTTCACTCATCTTAGCTTTTTAAATAATGACTTAACGAATCTTGAATGTTTTGTAAGTTACGGAAGAAGAAACCAATCTGATCATCCGCTTTAAATGCTTCAGTTAAATCAACTTGATGTAGTTGTTTATTTGATTCCTCAACTATAGCGGCTACACTATCAATAATGATTTTTTGTTTAGTAGCGATTTGCTCTAATTTAGTTACTTTTTGATTTAAGTTCCAAATGATGTATCCAAATATTGTGAATACCCAAAGTACAATTGAAATAATTCCTAGTATCATATGTTTTTCATTAGTTCAGCTAAAGCCGGATTAGCCATTGTTTTAAGGGCTTTCTGCTTAACAGCCGAATTATTTTTATTTAATTTAAAATTATCTTTTTTAGATTCTTTAGGTTGTTCTTGCTTTGGTCCTAACAGTTTAGGTAACCATTCCATCTCAAATTCAACTCTGGCGGCTAATAAATCCGCTTGATGAACAACATAAATAAGTGAAGTACGTGGTTTAGTTTCTGGGTTGAAAGTGATTAAATATGGTTTGTTAGCTTCATCATATAATCCATCATGTAACTTAATAGCTAATGTTTCATTTTTAGTAGGTAAAATACCATTACTAATTAATAGATGTAACCCACGATCAGGAACAGTCATATACTCTAAACGATCATTAAACATATAAGTTTCATTCAACTTATCTCGTCTCCATTGATCTGTTTGTTCAATGTAAGCTGCGTTTTGTTCATCTCCAAATTTACCTAAGTCATGATTGATAGCTGAGAAAACAAGTTCCTCAGTTGTATAAGTATCTACCATTCCAAACTCACGCCATACTTGATCTATTTTAAGAGCAGCATCTACAACTCGGTTTACATGATCAATATAACCACCTGGGAAACAGTTGTGGTATTGTGGACGATGTGAAGCAGGCATCATAACAAAACGCTCTTCATGTTTGAGATAGAAGGCTTTAAGTTGTTCACCTCGCTCACCTGAGATGTATGTGTCAATAGTATTTAAAAACTTAGTCCAATTAGCTTGAATTTGTTCTGGTGTTAGCATAACTTTTATTGTTCGGAGTTAATTAATGTTCTAATTTCTTCAACTTTATCTTTTAATTTACTAAGCATTTCTTTAGCTAGTAATGATGTAAACTTAGGATTTGAAAACTGTGATTCAAAACCGATTAACATGTTTTCAAGTTGGTCTAGTTTGTTTTGTACTGGTTGTTTGTACCTCATATATATCTTTTTATAATATTAATTAAGTCTGGTATTGTATCAAATGTAAGTAATTTATCTGATGTCTCCAACTCTGTTTCTGAGACGATAGTAATTACTTTAACTCCTAAGTCAAGAAACACAATTGGGTATGATTTAGTTTTAAATTTATCCTCTATTTTATCAGCAAATTCAGGAAATTTATAGGCATCAATATTCTCATAGGTTAACCCGCAACCGTTTAATTCACTCTTTAACCACTCGCAATAATCACAATCACTTAACGTCAATAACCTTATTCCTACTTCACTCTTATTACTCATAAGTTACTTATTAGTGCTCTAAAAAAATATGGAAAATTTCTTGGGAGGCCAAATTTTTCTTGATGTTCATATATAAATATATAAGAGAGGTAAGCTCACGCTTACCCCTCAGGCTAATCAACACCAACATTATTTGGTAATATATTTAACCAATTCTTTATTTAACATCATCAGTTTAAATTTGCCTGGATTACTATTATAAATTGATTTAACCATATTATAACATACGTCAGTGGCGAATATTTTTTCGGTAACAATTTTACTGATACGTTCAATAAGTGGTTTTTCAACATTATTTTCTTTAGCATAAAACTCTAAATAGTTAGCAACCCTTGTACCTAATGTTGAGGCGATATCTGCTCTATATGCTTTATCTTTACCTACTAGACCTTTAAGTGTATTAAGTACATACTGTTCATCTTGTGTCATGATATTTTCTGGTGATATCATTTTATCCAATTTGTTATTAATGAACATAGTAAACAAAGTACTAAACTCACTACCAACTGAACCCTCACCAATCATTTGAATTAATGGTAATTGATCTTCAAATGTTTTAATTGAACTAATACTATTAAAGAACATACTAACACTTCTGCTGTTAATTTCTTTAGTAACTAACTCTGGATGCATCAATAAGAAGTTAATACATCTACCATCCAACTTATTTTCTTCAGCCCACTTACCCCAACATTTAAGATCAAACTTTAAATTAACACTAATGAATCTCGTTTTTTGAGCGTTGTCAATACTGTTAACTAAGTAATCTCCATTATCAGGATTACTTGTTAAGATGATATGCCAATCTTTAGGTAACTTCCAACTAATATATTGTTGTCTATCAATTAACTCCATTACAGCTTGAATGAACCTCATATCGGCGCGATTCCAGTCATCCAATAATAGAATACCACCATTATCTTTACCACTAATCCATTCTGGCGGACAATAACTCATACGATTTAAACCTGTAGTTGCAAAACCTTCTTTACGATAGTCATCAACTGCATTTTCATCTACCCATACTCTATCTTTAGTATCGGTCATTTCAAATTGACGAATTGGAAAACCAACCAAGTCACCAATTTCTTCAATTTGTGCAAGATTTAATTTAACAAAATTCAATCCTAATTCATTTGCTAACTGAATAATAGAAGATGTTTTACCAATACCTGAGTCACCTACTACTTCAGTACTCACCATTGGTTTATTGTTTTCTTGTAGATAACGATTGTTATCAATAATGTGTTTCAAAAAGTCCTTTAATTCATGGACATTTAATGATACAGTTGCGTTTGTTTTTGATGTTGATTTCTTAGCCATTTTTCTTATTTTTTAATATAATTAAATTTAAGTTATTAATTAAGGTCATGCAATTTGTACTTTAGCACCAGGTAATTCTTCATTAATTCTTCTTCCTGAACAGTGAACCCATAAAACAGGTTTACATGGTTGTGTCTGTTCAATACTACATTCACCATCAGTTAGATAAATTAGGTTCTGATATTTGTCTTTATGAGCTTTAAGATATTGCATTACTGGTTCATAACTAGTACCTCCACGGCCAGTTACTTCTTTAGATTCCTTAACTTCACCTTTATATTCATAAACACGTCCAATTGAAGCATCACATTCAATAACAGTTACTTCAGTACCTGTTTTATATATGTGATGAATTTCACTTAAAAACTCCTTTAAGTCGTCTTTAGAAACTGATCCTGATGTATCAATAGCAACTAGTGTATTTTTTCTTTGTTTAATTTTAAGGGCAGGATTACCATAGAAACGTTTATTTGGTTTACGTCTTGTTTTCTTAGTAAATACCTTACTAGCCATACCATTAAAACGTCTCAAATATGCTCTCCAATCAATAACAGCTTCTTCACTTAGATATAAACTATCAATTAATTCTTTCAACTCACCAGGTATATGTCCTCTTTGTCTTTGTACTTGTTCAGCAGTTTCTTTTAGTTGATGTTCAATTTGTTTTTCCATCAATTTCTTTTCTGCCTCATCCATACCCTCATATTGTTTCCAAAACTCATGAGATGCTTTTACTTCAACTTCAGTACCATTACCTAATGTAATTGTTTTTGAACATCCACCTTCATTAGCATCTTTCATAGCATCTACAAATTTACAAACATCACCATTAGGATTGTTTTTACATTCTTGTAATAACAACTCATAATATTTTCTAGTACCCGCTTTAATAGGTAAATTAAGAGTATTCCAAGGTGCATCAGTAATTTCTAAACCCTCCCAAGTTTCGTCTTTATAAGAGTCTTCAATATATTGATTAATCTCCAAATCAGCAGCTATATTCAATAACTCTTTTTCTGGATAATCATCATACATTTGAAGATGTTTAAAAGCGATATGTAACAACTCATGTTTCAAAACAGCAATCTTAACATTATCACTTATTGTCTCCCAAAACTTAGGACTAATAACTAATTTAGTATTAATACCGTCTTTAGCAACACAAGCTGTTTGAACAGCGTCATTAATTTCTTTATTCAAACTAATCAAAAACAAACCATAAAATGGTTCTTTAAACATTAATGTTTTTGAGTGTTTGGCAATGTCTGCGTGAATATTATCTATCATATAATTTATTTTATATTAATTTAACTATTGAGCCTCGGTTGAAAAAACAATATCAACTAAACTCTCCGCAGCTGAATTACTTATTTTAAATTCACGGTTGATATTATCTAATAAGAATTTTTTAACAACTTCTCCTTCTTTACCCGTTTTAAAGTTATTTCTCAACCCAGTACCAAATGTTTTCCAATCACGTTCCCATCTAATACCCTTAGTACTTAACACCTTTAAAAGACTTTTTAGGTTAGTATTAGATGATGTATAATAACTTGGTCTAAATTTAGTTGTATGCATTAATTCATTTAATAAAAATGAAACTGATAACAACATATGATTATTAACAACCAAATTAGACATCATTTCAAAACCTAATTTAACATTAGCTTTATCAGAACTAAATAACATATCACGAAGTGTTTGTAAATACTCATCATCAAGTTCAATTCCTTCTTTGTTTAGAGTAACAAACATATCTTCATCAAATACAATTCTTACTTTTCCACTCATTATTTCTTTTCTGAGTTCAAAAAGTATATTCATTAAATTTGATAAACGAGTACTACGGTATAGATTTATATAAGTACCTTTTACTTTAATAGTATAAGTATCATATAAAGTCTTATCAGTTGGATATTTTATTCCTAAATTTCCTTTCTCCATTTCTTTAGCAGAATACTCAGAAATCATTGCTACATTATCTTTATCAGAGTTATTTTTTAGACTTTCTTTAAAAAATTTATAAGTATTTTCATTATTATCTTTTTTACTTATTTTATTTTCAGCAAAATCTCCTTTAATAAATGTATACTCTTTAAATTTACATTCTTTAAGCATTTGTATAAAGTGTCCTCTATTAATAATAATAACATCAGCTTGATTATAACGAGATGTTTTCTTCAATCCATTATCATTAATAAATTCTTTTAATTTAAATCGAGGTAATTCACTGGCTTTAGAAGCATATACCTTATCTCCTTTGTTAACAGTGTTTTGAGAATCATTTACAAATTTAAATAGTGATTGGAGTTCTTTACTATCATGTTCATTAATGAAATAACGACTCTCACCACCCCAATAATTTACAAGTCTCCATTCTACCGTATTATTTTTACTCCAAGATTCACTAATTTGTATTTCAACAACTTTATTTAACATAACTTTTTATTTTTAAGATAAATTAAGAATTGAGGTTAGGAATAGTATATTTTTCTCCTAGTTGCTCTACTATCCTAACAGCATCAGCTGTTTTCATATAAAACATTTCACGGTTATCACTTACGCGTACCGCGTCTAAATGAGCATGAAGTTCTTGTTCTAATTTATATGAATTGAAACATTTAAATGAATAAATCGGAATCCAAGGAGTTGGAACACCAGTTGCGCCTGAAATTTCTTTTGCTCGTTGGTCTACATCCCTAATAGTCATTCCTATTTTAACCATTCCAGGACAAGAACCATTTACTAACACATAAACAAATTCAGTTGGTGTTAATGAACCATCTTGAGCGAATGGAGAGTCTTCATAATAAGTGACTATATCCCATCTTGGATCTTTAGGATCAGGTGTTAGAGTAAAAGCAGTTGCTTTATCACATAGTTGTTCTGGGGAGTAATTATTACTAATAAGCGGTTTATAAAAATGAGCTTGTTCTTCAGTAATACGTTTTATATCTCTAACACTCATTGTACTCCGTTATTAAGTTCTTCAATAATAAGTTCTAGTTGTTCTTCTTCAACCCATGGATTACCATCCACATCTAAAACATTACCCACATAATACAACCCATCTACACACTTAAAATCCTGTTTATTCATAATTTATTATTTTCCAAAGTAAACTTTTTGTTCAACCCTATGAAGTGAACTTACTCTAAACATTTTATTCCAAGTATTTTCATCTGGTTGATTATCTGGATAAGTAGTTTTAAAAGTTACTTTCCTACCTTTTTCTAAATTAATAGGTTCACCTGTCATAGTACGCTCACCAAATAAAGTGAGTGAAATAAGGTCTACAATAGCTTCAAAATACTCTTTCATAACTGTTTATTTTTGTTTTTATAGATTCCAAATAAATTTTAGAAAATCCATTAACCAATAAGTAACACAAAATGAATAAAACATCATTGCTACTTTAAAGTGAACTAATCGTTCTAAATCTTTTCTATTATCATGTTCATTAAATTCCATAGTTTATTTATTTTTATTTTTTACTCGGCATCATCCCAAAATTCACATAATTGAATTAACTCATAACCAAGTTCAGTTCCATTTTCAATTACACCAGACATATCACCTACAATATGCCATGAGTCATGAAGTTCACCTTCTTGACATGTTACATGATAAGTGTCTGATTCAGTTTCAACTGTCCAAACAGTTGTTCGGTAGATTGCTTTGTCTGTAATTTGCATAACTTTTATTTTAATTAATCAATTCCTAATCCTTCATACTTAAACATAGCATTGGTAGCGTACTGTTGAATCTTTCTTAGAGTAGTCATTTTAGAGACCTCCTCCAACATTTTCTGTTTATCTGTTTCCTTAATGTTAGTTGCATCAATAAACTTAATAAACAATTCTTTTGCTTCATCTACAGTTCGGGATGAATAAATGTCTGTTATGATCCCGTTAATTACAGATTTAATTTCCTTCTTCGCCATCTAATGCTTTTTTAAGGTCATCAATCATTTTAGAAATATTATCTAGTTTTTCCATCATACGATCAAATGAAGCATCTAGTGATCGTAAGTTTTGCTCCAGCTCATCCATTTGCTTTTCCATATTTTCCTATTTATATATTAATATACTAAATTTATTTCAGGTCACGCATTAACTCATCATGTGCTTGTTGAAGTTCTTCACTTAACAATTGTTTAGCCAAATGAGTGTCAAACCTAAAATTTCCTCCAATATGCCACTCAACTTGGCCGTTGGGGTGAAGTGGCTTATGTTCTTTATAATCATAAACAGTAATCACATTACCATCTTCCATTTCTAAAAACCATTCCATGTTTACTTTTCCTTCACCATCATTTTGTTCAAATGTTGGTTCACCAAGTAAATACTTCATTTCGTTAGGTGTAGCGTATATCAAATCGTTGAAAAAGCTAGTACCGTTAATCAATTTTGGATCTCGTAATTGTCTAAAATGTATACTATTCATAACTTTTATTTTTTATTTTTTTCTAATTTCTGATTTTCAATAACTAAGGCTTTATATAGCTTACTTTCTAATTCATCAACAATCTCAGTATTTCTTAATTTACCGTAAATTTGTGTGTAACCTAAAGCATAAACTAACTCATTTAACTCTGCTTGACTTAACTCTAATTTCATAACTTCTTATTTATATCTAAATATACTAATTTAATTGCGGTCAATTAACAACCCATTTGGCGTTCAAGTTCAGCATCAATTCTTAGTTGATGTGGCTCCCACTTAGCCCAACGTTCGGCATTTGATTCTTCACTTTCAAGTGGCCATTTACTATTATGTGACCAATTATCTGGAAACATTGGATTCAAATCCTTGTCAGTAACCTTACTATTTAATAATTTGATAACTGCGTCGTAATGACGTTTTGGTAACTTAATTAAAATCTCTAACTGCATCTTATTCATTTTCACTTATTTTTATATATTAAATATACTAATTTAATCGCGGTCAATTAACTTCTTGAATCATATTTACTAACCATATTATCATAAAACTCTTCAGAAACATTATCCCATTTACCATCACGACCCTCATTAATGAATAAGCGGTTACTATCTTTAGTAATGGTATTGTTTCCAATTTCTGGGTATAATGACAATGCAATATACTTTTTATTTCTTTTCATACTTTTGAGTTTCAACTCAATCTCGTAAATGTTTAAATCGTTCATACTTTCTTATTTATATATTAAATATATGTTAGGAGTTGCGGTCATTTTCTATTTTGAATGGCCCATACTATAAAAACTATTAATATCCACCAAGGCATAATTAATATTAGAGCCATCAAAATCACATAACCTATATTTTTTATTAATTCCATATAATTAAAGATACATAATTAGTTGCGGTCATTTTTATTTTTTAATGTGTATTTGTGTGAAGTTAGGGTAAAATAGAAATTTATGTATAATATATTCGGGTGTAGTAGAAGTAAATTTAATACCCTGGGAATTTAAATAATTAATTAAGGATGTAGATATTGATGTAGGTAATTGTATTTTTATAGATGATGGATTATTATAATATATAAATTGTTTTGGGAAATGTGTTTTAAGGAATTGTTTGATTTGTGTATTCATACTTTTTAATTTATATACTAAATATACATGAATAACCCCGGTCAGTCAAGGATCCTACCCACTTTTATAGACCATTAATTTTCAACGCTCTATATATACTTTGTGTCGACATAAAAGGTTATAAAAAAGAGAGTTTTGCCCCCTCGCATTTTATTGCGAAAGGGGCAATTCCGAAGCTCCATTTATGTTTATTGGTGAGTATATAGGTATATATGCGTCGATGTGAAAGATTGTATTCGATCTCTAAACACATATCCTTTTTTACGGGGTCAGCCTCTCCCGTCGATGGACCTCAATTACCGGGGGTCCTTTAAAAACAGGAATCCTCTAACACCCGTATAAGCTATCCTTCGTCCTCTGACATCCCGTCGTCCTCATAATCACGTATGTTATCATCATATATACCACTATCG
>Ga0207935_1000077_pt1 | contig 27828 bp, 28 predicted proteins | sample LakMenEpi30Aug10_FD_150746 | JGI IMG/M metagenome (GOLD analysis project Ga0207935, IMG submission 150746) | Freshwater microbial communities from Lake Mendota, WI - 30AUG2010 deep hole epilimnion (SPAdes) | ecosystem: Environmental > Aquatic > Freshwater > Lake > Epilimnion/Euphotic zone ...
GAAACTTTAGTTCTCTCGTTAATTCACCTTCATCCGTACTATCAGTATGATGTTTTCGCTGATATGAGATTGGAGTAATTCCATCCTTGTTGATTCTCCACACCTGTACTATCCCTCCAACAGTTGGAATATTATTCTTTTTGATAAATTCATCAATAATGTTCTCAATTATTATTCCTTTAGTTGTTCCTAGATCCCAATCGAAAAAATTGTAATATTCTTTTTCTAATTCATAAAATACTTCTTGTCCACTTCCACCTGCTGCATAACCAAGATGTATATAAGGATGAGGTGGATTGTTAGGGAAAAGTTGTTTGTAAATTATTGGACAAGGAGGTGAAAGTGACCAAATTCCTTCGAATCTTTCCATCCTTGCTCGACCAATTTTTTCTGGAACCCTGAAAGAGCCATTTTTCCTTTTTATAATTTCATCTAGCAGGTAGCTTGAGAACATTTGTGATTTGTCTACAACCCCACAATAAAGAAACTCCATCCTTACGGGGACTTTTATCTTATATTCTTTTAACAAGTTGTTGTATTCATAACTTGCCTTACGGATTAAGTGAGGAAGAATAAAACGTGACTTTTTTGGATCAGTGTTTTGAAGAGCGTACTCAGTAACTCGTTTTAGTACTTCTAGAGTGAAATGTACGTGTTCACTAGTAAATGCAACCATTAGTTTAGGTGCTAACTGAAAAACCTTTATTAACCTGTCTTCTGGATCTTTTTGACCAGAAAAGGAAATTCGACTGTCACTAATTAGGTAAGATTCATCAAGGAACCCTATGCTTGCGATCATTGTCATAAACGTATTATAGAATATATCAAAATTAAATAATGAATCTGAAAAGTTATAAATTACTTAGCAATTTTATGATTTTTAGTGTCCTGATAATAACCACTAGTTAATACTATGAACTGATGAATTTGATCACCTGATTTGCTTGCTCTTTACTTTCAGTTCTGCGCATAATCTCCTTACTATTATTTTGAGATAGTATATTAAGACTACCTTCCCAAAGTATTTTTTGATCAATTATTGCTAATTTTCTATGATGATGGCCTTTTAGTAGAGTGATATCTACGCCTCGTTCTTTTGATTTTAGTATTTCATTGGTTGATTGGTGCTTAATGTAATCATCGTCATGTTCTGAAGGATCTCGAGTAATAATTTTGATTCTAATTTTTTTATTTAATAACCTTTGAAAGAGAGGGTAAAACATCTCCATTCTTGAAGCAGTAATGTAAGGGCACTCGATAATAACCTCTTTTTGTGCCATTTCCATGTCTTTCAAAAATTGACTGTAAAATGTCTTCTCATTAAACAAACTAGACTGTGATGGTGCTTTTGTAAAAAAGAACATATCAGTTTATTCTAACTATAGATTTACGATTAAAGGAACGAGAGGGTAAAGCGTACTTCACTTCTTTTGATTCAGTTTGTGTAGGGTAAGATACCATTAGAGTATGTATCCAAGGTAAAAGGTGTTCGAAACAAAGTGCAAAAGGGTCACCATTCGCGACATCAACACTTTCAAAGTCGAAAATATATTGATAAATCGGGCTAATTTTAGAGTTCGAAAAGCTAAAATAGTCCCATGTGAGTTCTGAGGTAAATATCGAACTTAATAACACTTTAATCTGCTCTAAATCAGATTATTTTGTTCCTTAAATATTTCATTCTTAGCTCAAATTGTTCGTTGGCTTTTTCTTTATAATATGCTCGTCTAATTTGATTGTTTATATGTTTTAGGAATATTTTTGCACAAACTATTTCTTCTTTATTTTCTGCCTCCACTAATAAATCTGCGACTATGTATCTATTTTCCTCTAAGGTATTAATGCAATAATCTCGACAATCAAAAACGCTAATATCTTCTTCTACTAAAGCTTTTATTAGATAATGAAGTTTTTTATTTACTGGTAATTTATTTAATGCCTCCCAATTTTTCATACATATCTTTTAGCTAAACAATATCATCCATGAATTAATTTATTATAATTCTTCTTTATTGTTGAAAATTTGAGTAGCAGTATCAAAATATGGGGGTATTTTGATACTGCATACTCAGCACACAAAGAAGAGATTATCAATAGATCCTAGTTTGAAAGCGGACGCAGAAGCTGAGCAATTCCTAAGCCAATTAGAAAAAGGAAGTAGAGAACAATGTTCTTCGTCATTGTTTTCTTTTTGGCTGCCCAATGAATTGAGGGTTTGACAATCAAATGGTATAGAGCTTTACCCAGCCTTGGATGTTGGTTCATTACTAACGCAATAGGACTAGCAGTTTGGCGATAGTATTGCGATAGCAATTTACCATAGCTTGTGGCTTCCAGTACGTTATATCGCCATTCTTTTAGTGGCAATAAAGCGTAGACTGAACATCCTTCAACACAAAGAATTGCGGTAGTGATGTAACAACCACCCCCACCGTCGCTGTCGTCTTTATCATCCTTATCGTAATTATGCTTATTCCCATCGTCATCTCGAACCATCGTGATTTTTCCGTCTTTGAACGCGACATGATTATGGTCACGGCCTTTCGGATCCTTTGCATATTCTGCGTTCTTGTCGAAATAATACACGTCCGTTTTTCCTCCCTCCTTTACTGTTACAACAAAACTGCCATCTGGTTTGTCTTCTCTTGTGTAACTCACTCGTTACCTCCATATTGTGCAAACTCCATTCGGAATACGCCAACCAATACAAAACCATGCTTTATGATTTGTATATAGGATATTTTATCAAAGAATCTTATAATATGCATATATGACGAAATCTGAATATAATGAAAATTTTAAAATCTATTACAATAAAGTGAAATTTGCTAGCCCAGAGGAACAATACCAACAAATAATCATATTCGTAAGATACCTAATTGATGGTTACGAAGAAAAACATATAAATATATCTGACGTGGGAGCTTGGGTTGCTTCAATTTGGCTAGCTTCAAATTGTAACCAATTTGGTAACCAACAAGTGTTAGAGATTATTACTGATTTGGGTATGAAGGGCAACTTTTTCGACCAAGGTGAAAAAAGGGTGAAAGAGGAATGGGGCATCTCCTATGAAGAGGCTGAAAGTAAATATATTTCTCAACTTAAAGAGCTACTTATAATGGCTGCCTAGAGCCTGTAGTTTATAGTGTATATCGATAAGATTAGCGAGAAAGGTGTTCCATCTGCGGGACAGATGGCTCACCATTGCTTAGACTCAATCAGTTACCAATTTCATTCTGTATAATAGTATTATGTTATTGATATACAAAATTCTTTTATCTGCATTATTAATTGTTATAACTTCTTATTTAGTTGGCTATATTTATTTTCTCCAAAAGTTACACAAAGATGAAGCAGCTGAGATTCCTGTAATTTATCACCCCCGCATGATGGATTACTATGTGGACGAACTTTTTAATGAAGATCTATATAATTCAAAGCTATATAATTTTTTGACTGCTAAATATAAATTACAAGATGCGGGTGCAGCTGGAGATTATTCAATTTTCTATATTGAAGATGACAAGTCTGTTTTCTATAAAGATTTTTCAACTAATTCTATTATTATGCAAGACATAAAAATTTTAGAAACCCATGAGTTGAAGTGTTTCTCACCTGCTAGTGATATCTATAAGGCAGGCTGCATTTTGGAAGCGAAATAGTGATATTGAGGCAATTACTCTTTTTATGACGCTATGAGTAGAATTGAATCTTGCGAAAGCGGGTTCTACTTTTGATGCTATAGAGAGCTCGCGAACTATAGCTCAAATGACAGCCGAACAAAGTGAGGCATCTTCTCTGTAGGGTCACCATTCGCGATATCAACAATTTCAAAGTTAAAAATTTCTTACTGTTGCATCGTGTTTTGATCCTGATAACCTTTATTTATGAAACAAATTTTCCCTTCCCTACCCAAATGAATTTTTTCGCTTCTTATACTCTTTTCTATTTCAGCAATGTCACCGCCTAATTTAGCACACGCTGATTATGATCCATGGCTTGGTATTGGTTTGGGGTTTAATAATTACACTAAGGCTGATGTAAATGATTTAGGTAATGTTTGGGTTTATAACTGGGGTGCTGGAAATACTCATTCTAATTTTCCACCTACTGATGATAATACTGAAGGTTATATTTATTCCAATAATCCAGATGTAGATTTTGAAGGTCGGTATGTTCCTACTATATATGGTTGCGATGTTGGAGGTGAAGGTGGTATTGATGATGTTTTTAATTGGGTTGCCAAAAATAATTATGTTGGTCCAATGATTGTTTTTAATGAACCAGATAATCAGACTATGTATTCTTGCAGTGTAGACCTTGTTAACAATCAAAAGGTATTAAACATGGCTAAAGCTGTAAACGCAGTTGAATATATTGTATCGAAGAGAGATACATATTATGCAAACACGGGTAATTATGTAGATCTATTAATTGGAGGAACATATGCTAGCCCTAATAACAATTGGGACTGGTGGAATTATGATAGTTCTCCTCAAAATCTTTCTCCTTGGGATAAAGGTTTTTGGTTTGATTTGTTTTTAACCGAATGGGAAAACCAACATGGTACAGGTACCTGGCCTAATGTAGAGGGTGTTCATATACATTCTTATCATTTATATGCATTTGGAAATCAATCGGCTGCTTATATTAACGCATTAAAAGAAAACTTTACAGGTTCTTTGAATGATCCAAATGATGTAGGTTGGAATGAGTGGTTGGATAATCATCCACAAGCCTATGGCAATAAAAATATGGTATGGATAACTGAATCAGGCATATTGGATGGTACTGTTTCTACGGCAAATGTGAACACAGTGATGAACGCTATATTACCTTTCTATCGAAATAACACTCCATATATCGATCGTGTTGCATGGTATACGCATACTACTAATAATTATTTTAGATCATCAAACAAAAACACTTCATTAATTGATAATTTAGATAAGACTAAGACTACATTATGGAATACATACCAAGATTATTGTACTGACAGCCAATGGTGTTTAGATGATAATTCACAGCTTGGAGTTGTAGATTATACTTTTCCAAATAATTTAGTAACTGATTATCAGTATGGAAATAATACTAGTAACTGCCCTGCTGGTGAGTGGTGTGTGGCGGAAGACACATCAAATTCTAGAGCCTTTGTCCAAACGCCTGGTAATACATATTATGGAGATTTGATTGTCGCTGCAGATCCTGGTACCGGTTATGATACTTGCTGGGTTCAATGGTTAAATAATTCTTCTGCTAACGGAGAAACTTATAGAATTAAAGCTGATTTTAACAGTACTTTTGCCAGCGGAAAATCTTATATTCAAGTACAAACTTTGGATAAAGAAAACTTTTTGCCATTTAATTCTACATGGTCAACTACTGATAAGAGGTCTATTGATCAAAATGTGGTGATCTATGGTGCATGGGGTGGTCAATTTGCTATTAAGTTTTGTGCTTCTGGCACCGAAACTTTAACAGACAGAAAAACAGCTATTCTTCAGAGTATTTCTGTTACAAAAGTTTCAGATCTTAATATAACGGTTAAAGACACCGCTGTAACAGGTAACCTAATTACTAATGATTTGCAGTGGGATAATATTGAAGTTGCTGGTAAATGGCATAGATCATACCAGAACAACAATGTAGTAAAAAACAGAACAGCTATAACATCGCCGGGTAAATTAAGAATCACATCATCTACAAATACAGGAAACTATGGATCATGCTGGATACAACAAATACAAGGCGGAGTAGCAGATGGATCTACCTATAGATTAAAAGCTCAAGTTAATAGCAATACTTATAGTACTTATGCGGTTTCAATACAATTGGCAACTCAGTCTACTGCAGATTATTTTTATATGAATGGATCTACGTCGACTATAGATGAAACTTTTACAGTAACTGATGCATCCAATCCTAATTATATGGCAGTTAAATTTTGTTCATCTGGAACGAATACATCGCCAGCCGGGGCAATATTAACTAAGTTGTCATTAGAGAAGATAAACTAATATTATCTAGTAATTATATTCGGGCCCCGCCTAGCGGGGCCCGTTTAATGGTAAAATAGACATGCTTATTCATATTATCTCATCACTTATTTTCATTTTCTTCTATAAACTCAACCAATATATAAAAGTGAAGAATCTAAAATCTAGCTTAACTTTATCAGAGTTCATATTTCTATCAAAAATTGAATTAAAATATTTAATTTATATCAGCATCATTATCAGTTTTTTGTCCACGGTCATTCTATATGAACTATTACAGAATTTCTTTAGTGTATTCTTTTTGATATCTGCTTTTCTTATTACAATTATTACTTCCACAATAATTTCAGCTAGGAATTACCTATATAAATTCCATATGATCAGTCTTTTTTCTTTAATAATTATATTGAACCTTATTCCATTTATATACTTTATCTTAAATGAAATTAACATAAATTCCGTTCTGCTAATTATCTTTTTACTGTTAACAATTAATCTACTCGCTATAAAAAAGTGCGTAACTAATTATAAATATCAAATATTTTACTTTTTAGCACATATATTCATATTGAATTTATTAGCAATTTAGTCAGTTATGACTTTTCTGGTATATCAGCTGCCAGTTAATATTTTCATGGCTAATGATATTCGCTTTCTTCCTTTATCCAAGGCAAAAAGGTGTTCTAAACAAAATGCAAAAGGATCACCATAAATTAGATCTTATCCGCTTTTGCTTCAGGGCTTTTCTTACTTATGTGGGGTAATCTCGGTATTATAATCGACATTATAGTTCCTATTATTCCTATTGCATGAAAATCAAATCCAAAAGCCATACCAATTGCAGCTGCATACCAAAGACTAGCTGCTGTGGTTAAGTTTCGAACTTTAGTTCCATCTTTTAAAATTAATCCAGCGCCTAAAAATCCAATGCCAGATATTATTTGTGTGGCAATTGCAATATTTGTTCTCGCAGCTAAAAAGGAAAATAACATTGATCCAACTATTACAAAAGTATGAGTGCTAATACCTGCATCTTTACCTCTAGATTCTCTTTCTGCTCCAATTACAAACCCAGCAGCGAGTGAGAGTAAAATATCTATTAAAAATATTGCTTCAAAACCAGACAAAAATTTAAATTCATTTATCATGTTTGGATTATTTTACCTTATTATAATTATAGGTAAATAATTAGCTTGGCTTGTTGGGTCTAGAACTGGCGTAACTTCTATAGTAGGCATTGGAGTTAGAGTTGGCTCAACAGTCGCTGAAGGAGTTGCAGTTGGAATAGAGTCATCACAATTCGTAATTGGTCTACCATCTTGTACAAAATGATAAGCAATACCACCGATAGAAAAACTAATTAGAGTATTAAATTTTGTATTTAACTGAAACACCGATTGTAAATAGCCTCTGGCAATATTTAAATCAATGGTATGACTTTCTGTTTTGCCACCTTGATAAACAATTTCTGCTGTTAAAAATCCTGCGACAGAACCCAATCCCGACAATAAAAATTCGCCAGTTGCACTATAGCCTTGCCCAACTTCATACTGCCAAGGTAGTTTTCTATCCAGAATTGGAATAGCATAAAAAACATAATTACCCGTTTCATTTTGAGATAAATTTTCAGGAACTATAAGCGATATTTTTGCACCCGAATTTTTTAATTGATCTATTTGCGTTTGAGACCAGTTAGGAAAAAGTTTACCCAAGAAATTTTCATCAACATTAATATAAGCATCCTTTGTATTCAGAAATATATCATCGCCAAACTTATCTTCCTTTAAACCTCCTGATTTCAAAAATTGATTTATGGCGACAGAATCTAGTGGCAATTGTCCTTTAAGAATATAATTCACTATTTTCCCTGCCATATAAGGCGTTAATGAAGATGAGCCGGTAAAAGAAGCACAAGACCGTTGAGTCCACAAAACATGAGAATTATTTTCCCCCGCTAAAATAGCCGCATCAGCTTCTTTTACATCCTCTGTAGAAAAAACATCGGTAAATAATGTTGGATGGCCATCAACTAATTCATGCACATACACAATGTTTAATGAATCGGGATAAAGAAAAAAGCTTGAAGAATCAGTAGGTTCGCCATCAAATATTTCAGCAATACGCGAACCCCTAGTATGACCCGCGCTATTATTTAATGCATAAAAAAACAATCCTTTTTTATCTAAGGTTTTAAAAGTATCTACAAAATCATCTAAATATCCTGCTGGATAGCCTAACTGACTTGAAGTTATGATGAATTTGACTCCCTTGGTTGTCGTACCTTTCAAATTTGGAACCACACTTCTGAGCGAGTTAATTGTGGTATATAAATATAGAAAGTCTGGACTATCTATATTATGAATTTCATTTAAAGCGCGTAAAGATGCCTGCGGACCATGACTAACCCCTTGTTCTCCTATATAGCTAGGAATTATTTCCTGCAAATTGTTTGGCATCCACATAAATGGCACGCCAATATTTTTTGATGAAAGAATATTTCCTTGAGAAGAATTTAGCGTTAAACCAACATTTAAACTTCCTAAAACTCCAAATTTTGAATTATTTGCAAGATATTTTAATTTATCTGATTGATATTTTTCATTTGCAGGAAAAGGATTATATGCTGCACTTGCGTCATTTATTGCATAGACAATTTTATCTTCTAATATATTTTCAATTGCAAAAAAACCTTCATTTGTGCGAGCTTTAGGATTTAAAAAGAATGTTTGAATATTTTCATACAAAGCATTATTTGTTGTAGAACCTCTTATAACATTTGAATGCTGCGAGAGTAAAAACATTCTTTCATATACTTTTACAGCATATTCATCGCTGGATTGATCATCAGACTCATTGAAAGCCGAAAACTCTCCTGTAAAATTTATAAATTTATCTGCTTGAGCTTTAAACTCACTAATAGCATCAACTATTTTTGTGAGCTCTTCTACAGAAACCACTCCAATATTAATTACTGTATGCCCAGATAAAATTGCACTATTCAAATCTTCTACTGAAAAAATAGTAGGTACTAAAGCAACACTTTCTATATCATCCACAACAGCACTCTCTTGATACAAAGGATTAAAGGTAGAAGAGGCCACCTGTTCAGCATAAGTATCTGTTGGATACTGTTGGCTATTTACAGAACTATACACCCCATTTAAGAGTAACGCCCCTGCCGCCGTATTAACTACTTTACGCCTAACGCTAGAAAAACCTTCGCCCAAACTTGATAAATTCATGTCCGAGAATAATAGCATAAATTAAGTATTATCAAAATTAATAATGCTACGATATAATAGTAATACAAGTATGAATCACGCCACAACTATAAACCCCGAATTAACTTCAAACTCTAATCTTGTGGGAGAAATTGCAAAGTTAGACTATCCAGACTTATATGCATTGCATAGTAAAATAACACTTTTTAAAACAGAACAAATGGACATTAACTGGATCCCTAGCATTGAATATTTTTTCGATACTGATAAACCTCAATATGCTTTTGGTAATTTAACAGTTGATCAAAAATTAGATAAAGATGGCAACACCCATATACACTTTGCACCTTTGGGAAACATGACTTTTGACAGAGACAGATTTAGATACGAGGCAGACGACCTCGATATCGCAAAGATGGCTCTAATAGGCTATGAAGATTTAATTAACTTGATACATTTCTATGAAAATCTAAGTGCAGGTTCATTGCCAATACCGAAATGCTTGATAGCAGAAGCTTCAATACAAATGGGAAATGCAATAAAAAACTTTGGGTTTGAATATGTAAACGACAAAGATTTTGCTGAACATAAAGATCCTAGATTAAGACTATTAAAAATAAAAATACCTGACCTAACGCAAAAGCTTCCCACATTCGAGAGAAAATTTAGTACCCTTAAAGCAGGGCTTGAACGACGAGGTATAACATTAGCTGATATAAGAGCTGAAGAGATAATATCCTTTGCAAACAACAGCGGTAGAAATGAAAAAGATGTAAGAAAAATACTAACCGAGCTTAATGTTTGATGTAAATTTAGTGCTATTACCCTCCAACCCGGAAATATTCATTAAAGTAAGAGAGAAGCCACCCCGCTTACAATGCACCCATGGCTTCTCTCGCTAATTCCATTGTTTTTGAATACATTCTTAGATTATGGATTGTAGCCAATTTCCAAGCTAATGCGTCTTCAATCTTAAATAAATGATTTATATATGCTCGAGAGTAATTTTTACACGCATAACAATCACAGTATTCACTTAAAGGTTTTTCATCTATTTGATACTTGTCTTTTCCCATATATAAAAATCCACTCCAATCTTTTTCATCAAATATATTTTTAATTTCGCTTGGATCTTTTTTAAATACATAAATTCTTTTATGCCTAGCATCGCGAGTTGGCAAAACACAATCAAAAATTGTATATCCTAGTTTAATACAGTTAACTATATCTTGAGGCGTACCAACACCTAACCCATATAAAATTTCGCCTGGAAGTGATTTTGCAATATGATCAATGATCTCAAGATCAAGATTTTTGCCTGTTTCCTCAAAAACCCATCCACCAAGTCCATAACCATCAAATCCTATTTTCTTTAATTCTTTTGCACATCTTTCGCGTTCACTAAATGAATGAGCTCCTTGGACTACTCCAAATAAAAGTGGCCTTGTTTCTTCAGTTAATCCACGTAGTTTACATTGTTTTTCAAATTCATCTTTACAACGCTTAGCCCATTTTATTGTTACATCAACACTTTTCTTAATTTCCTCATCATCTGCATTAAAAGGTGTGAAATAATCTAAAACAATCATTATGTCAGAATTAATATCAAATTGAATTTGAATACATTTTTCAGGCGTTATTTTGAAATTTTTTCGACCACCTCTTGTATCAATATGAAAACTAACACCATTTTTTGAAATACTTCCAACTTTGTTTTTATGTATAAGTGAAAACATCTGAAATCCACCGGAATCAGAGATAATCCACTTATCCCAATTCATCAATTTCTTTATTCCGCCAAGATTTCTTAGAACATCCATTCCCGGTTCAGATAATAAATGAAAAGTATTAACAATTAAGCCTGGAGTATGAGAATCTACGATATCTTTGCTATCAATAGCTCTAATAACTCCCCTTGTTGCATCAGGAAAAAACACTGGTAAATCAAACTTTTTTCCTTTAATAGAGAATTCTTTTATATGACTCATTTAATGATAAAATATATACAATGAAAATTAATAGTAATACTGCTAAATTGGCACTAATCTTAATTTTACCTATTATAGCAATATCTTCGTATATTTACTTCGAAAAAAAAGCTGAAACTAAAGATATTGCAGCTAAATCCGACCCTGCTGTAGCTGGATTAAAAGCTATTAATATCTCTGATTACTTTGGAAAAGAGTTGCCCCTATTGCCTGACTCCGAAATTACTAGTCTTTATTCGTCTCAAAATCAATTAAATTTAATAATTGAATCGAATCAAGCCGAAAATAATATAGAGAATTTTTACAAAGACTACTTTTTCAAAAATGGTTGGCAAAAAATAGATAAAAACACTTTTCAAAAAGAATCTCAAAAAATGGAATTAAATATATCTGGAAATTTAATAAAATTGAGAATTTATAAATAAAATTTATTCCCCTGTGCCTGTAGCATATACCGCACCCCAAGCTCTGTAATTGCTTTTAAAAGTATCTTCATATAAAACTTGACCCGATTTCTTAACAGTTCTATTAAAACTTACTACAGCACCCCAGATAGGGTACTCTTGAGTTTTCTTTACACCTTTTCGTAAGGAAGCATCTTCGATATATTTAGCTTCTGGAGGAGGAGTTTGACTCAAGATTTTAGGTTTAGTAACTTCAACTTCACGTCCATCACTTTTTCCATAAATAGTGAACTTTAAAGATGCATCCTCTTTATTAAATTCTGAAGAAACTAAAATATAGCCTTCTGTATCATTTTTAAATTGTAAATCTACTGATGGGCTGTAAATTGTTGCATCTAAACCAGGACCTGAATCTTGTTCATAATAACTAACCCTATATGAATGAGCATTTCTCTCTATAATTGGTAACCCTGCGTTTAAAGCTGCTCTAAAAATAGTTGTAGAAACTTGACATACTCCTCCACCGTCACCTAATACCGTTCTGCCACCACTTATAACTTTGGCAGAAGTAAACCCATTGTTTCGATCTATCGGGCCTACTGCTTCTACAAAAGAGAACACTCCTCCAGGTTCAACCAAAACTCCATTAACTTTACCTGAAGCATTTTCAATATTATGCATACGACCAGCATCAGATCCCTTGAATTTTGAAGTACCAATTCCTAATACATCTTCAATTTTATATTCATTTGGAGTCTCAGGTGGAGCAGTAACTTCAACTACTAATGCAATATTTTTCTCATTATTCTCAGTAGAAGTTTTATCAAATATAGATTTTTCTACAGCATCAAAACTATCTTTTATTACCAATCTTAAACCCTCTTCTGGAGAAGAAAAACTAGCGGCCTTCCCATTTTCAACCACTAAAATCTGCCCACGGGGATTTCTGTTTATTTGAGTACCAACCTCGTTTAATCTATCCAAAATAACAGATTTATCAACAATTAATACAGCTTGAGTATTTTTCTTTACAGGCTTAACGAAACTTAATAAAGCAACTTTATCGATTTCCCATTTTCTATCTTTATATACCAAAGAATATTTTTTATTTAATATTGATTCCACATCAAATTTCAATTTTATAAGATCCTGCATATTTAATGTCGGGTTTACAATCGAAATTTCAGGTTCTATGTCAGTGCTCATTGCATAGACTAATTGCTTAATAATAGTTTTTTCAGTTTCAACAGAATCAATCATTTCGCCTTGTTTTCCAGAAGCGATTTTCAATTCATCTCCTTCAATAAAATAATATGGCTCTCTTACTTCATCTAAGCCTTCAATTTTTGCTAAATCAACTAAAGATTTTAAAACTGAATCATCATATCTATATTCTGGATTTATTATTATTGGATTTAAAATAGCCAATATTTTGTTTTTTAAATTAGTGGAAAAACTTCCAGATCTACCAATAAGAAAAGCCTTTTTAGCCGTTGAAATCGGCAACAATTCAAATTGAATTGATTCTGGAGTAATAGCTGTTTCATAAGAATTTAGCTTTAATTTAAAACCATTTTCATTTGGTTTTAGCTTGCTTGATAATAAATTTTCAGCTTCACTAAAAGTCAGACCACCAAGATTTATATTGTCTACATAGATGTTTGGCAAAATACGATTTGCATAATAAAGATGAAATCCAATAAAAGCAGCCATTATAATAAAATAAGCAGATAAGCCGAATTTGAGTAAATATTTCCTTGATTTATCTATAATTTTATTAGACATCAAAATGAATTCTAACCCATTTAGTATCGTTATTTAAAGGACATATATTTATGTGCATTTTCTTTTATCCATTGATGGTGTGTTTTATAGTTTGGATCAATACTTTCCACAACCTTCCAATACCTATTGCTATGATTTGGCTGTTTGAGATGAGCGAGTTCATGTTTTATTACGTATTCCATTACAGGTTGAGGGAATTTAGCTATTTGCCAATTGAAATTCAAGTTTTTTTTAGTGGAACAACTACCTAGCCTGGTCTTTTGATTTTTGACACGAATTTGATTGAATTTAAACCCATGTTCAACTGCCAATTTAGAGGTAGTAGAAACTATGATTTCTTTTGCTTCGTCTTTTATTCTTTTATAAATTCTAGTTCGTTCCGCCATAGGTTTTAATATTAAGAATAGTATGTTTGGGCGGGAAGATCACAAATATGAAAGTATTATAGCAGTATTTCAAAGGCTGAGAAAGGAGAAAAAGCGAGCGAAAACCGCGCCATGGCGCGGTTTTCGCTCGCAAGGTTATTTATTTCAATAACTCATCAATGATTCTCTTATATTCTTCAAAAGGAGCAGCACCCTCTATCATCTCACCTTTAACTGAACCATCTCCATTGGTTTTACCTATAATAAAGGTAGGTGTACCAAAAGCATTAATCTTTACTGCATCGGCAATATCCAGACTAATTTCATTATCATATTTACCTGAATCTAGGCACCCATTAAATTGGTCTGCATTTAAATTTAAGCTAACTGCTAATTTCTTAAGATCATCTTTAGTAGGAGAAGATTGAATCTTTCCAGCTAGCTGGAATAAAGCATCATGATACTTATAATAAGTTTCATCTCCACCTTGTTCACGAGCACAATTGATTGACACAGCTTTTTCAAAAGCTAGTGGATGAAGTTGCTTAATAGGAAGATCTCTGTATACAAATTTAACTTTTCCAGTATCAATATAAGTTTGTTTAATCTGTTTATAAGTAGTTTCATTAAAAACTCTGCAGAAAGGACAATCATAATCTGAAAACTCCACAATAGTTACTGGAGCATCCTTATTACCTAAAACTGGATCATCATCAATTGATGTTTCTACGATTTTAGGACCTTTTGGAGCATTTGGATTAGCCGCAACTGTTAGTGTTTCAGGCAAAGGTTCAATCTTAATACCTGCTTTAGCTAACATATCAATACCTTTGCCTGTAACAGCCGCAAAAGTCATAAAACTAAACAGTAAAATGGCTACTGAAAATAACAAAAACATTATTTGAAAATATTTTGCTAAAAATCCTTTTTTGGAAGAGATTTTCTTTTCTTTAAGTTCAGCAGAAGATTCATCTTCTATTTCTTCATCATAGCTTCCATATACGCTTGCTAAAGTTAGAATTTTCAACTCGGCCAAACTCTTTTCCATATCTTTCATTCTTTTTTCAATGTTTTCATTTGGTTGGGTATTTTTTTGATCTTTGTTTTCGGACATAAGGCTATCCTACTCATCAAAAACGATTATGTCCAGAATTAATCAAGCAATAATATATATCGCGTAGACAATTAATATTCCTGCAGACAATATCGGGGAAATCTCAGTAAACCAGCCAAATTTATCTAATATTCTTTTTCTAAACTTGCCAATTATAAAAACAACTATAACTAACGCAGTAAAAATGCCCAAACTAAAAGATAAAATGGCAGGCAATAATAACCAAAGTTTTTTCGCAGATATAATTAACATCAAAATAGACCACCCAAAAACGCATGGAGCTAAACCTGTTAAAAATCCAACAAATAATTGATCTCTAAAAGATTTATTAGGATCAAAATCATGCGAATGCGAATGTGAATGGGAGTGCTCATGATCGTGATGATGTCCATGATCGCTTTCTTTCAAATACCGATTTTTTATTAAATCAGAAATACTCTTGAAAAGTAAGTAAACTCCTATAAATAACAATGCATATGATGCAAATCTTTCCAACATTGAAAATTTAGAATATACATCAATAAAATTATTTATCACCCATAAACTTAAACCTAAAAGGACAATATCTCCAATATGTGTAACAGTAAAAACAAGCGCATACATTATGCCACCTTTTATAGACATATTTTTGTGTATCATGGCAGAAGTCAAAACAACTTTACTATGACCAGCCTCCATTGTATGCAAAAAGCCTAAAATGAATAAAAGAACAATCAAATATAAAGGATTCATACCTTCTACATTTCCTATATTCTTTATTCTTTGCCAGAAAGATTGATTTGAAGGTTCTTTCATTATGCTTTTAGCGCTATCGAAATTTTGATCTGTATACGCTGGATCAAGTGGACTTACATCCCCATTTGTTGAAATAAAATTATCAGGGCGTTTGAAATCTACACTTCCATCTGTATTAATAGAAATTTCTGCCTCAGTATAATTTCTATTCATCTCAACCTTCTCAATAAAAATTTCTCCTCTAAAAAGATTTACGAAGTTAGTCGAAAATTCAAATTCTTTTAAAAACAAGGTGTTTTGTATTTTAAGATTCTGAACATTTTCACTACATGTAAAATCTACTATTATTCTTTTACCTAAATCTAAAGGGTAAGCATAAGCGTCTTGGGCGATACTCTTAAACGTGGACTCACATTCTTTACCATTATTAAAAATCTTTAAATTCTCATTAACATATGAATTATATACATCATCGTATTTAGCTAGTTCTTCCATCTCAAGTGATAAAGCGTCTTTTCCAGTGGATTCTTGTACCAAAGCACCTGCTTGATACCAATTTATATATAGATAACCTGAAATCTTATTTTGAGGAATACTTGTATCATCCGACTCTTTTGCATAATATAAGTATAAGTCAGTTAAATCTAACGGATGTGCGTAAACTTTTGAATGGTTTGCAGTAAAAATAGTTGCAAATGAAATCAGTATCAAACCAAACAAAAGCAGTTTATTTAGTAAATACATTTTCTTATTATATATCCGCATAGATTTTTTTGATATATTCAAACTATGAACAAAAACGCTCTCATACTAGTTTCTTTAGGCGCAGTAGCTTTTTTAAGCGCACTTGGGTTTATTTATTTAAACAAAAACGAAACAACACAGATTGCAAATAATCAAAATGAGCCAGTTGATGAAGTTGCAAAGTTGATGGATCAACAAACTGAGAAAACACTCAGAAGTGGAATAAATCAAAATGAGATTGTATACAAAATTAATCAAGGAGAAGCAACTTACGGAGCTAATAAACAATACTTTGGTAAAGATGCTGAAACTATAGTAGGAAAAACGACTCTATTAGAAGGAACTGGTTACTGGAATAAAGATAATAACGAAGTAGAAGTTTCTGCTACTGTCGATTTAAGTGGTTTAATGACAGATAATCCAAAAAGAGATACAGACATCCAACCTCTTTTTGTAACTAAATTAGCTACATTTAGAATCGAACCAACCGTAGTAGATATAAAAATGGGAGAACAATTTGAAAAAGAAATGATAGGAACAATGACTCTTAATGGAGTTTCAAAAGCTGTAACTTTTAAGACAAAAGGAATTGTAAGCGAAACAAATTTCTCTATTGAAGGTGAAACAACAATTAAAATGAGTGAGTTTGATATAACTGCTCCTAATTTAGCAGGTATATTTACTGTTGGAGACGAGTTACCAATATCTTTTAAAGCAAACGGTGAAGCTTTAGTAGAAAAGACCCAGAACTAATTTATTAGTAAAAAAGAAGCGAGGCGGCGGCTTAAGCCGCCGCCTCGCTTCAAATAAAATCCTCAAACTTTACTTATATCTCTGTTAGAAAATAATCCAACAGTCCAATCAGCTGCAATCTTAACTCTCTTTCCCCAATAAATAAAATTAAATAAATAGATGGTTCTCCAAATAAACCATGCCCAAAATCCGCTAAAGAAATATCCATATAAGCATGCAACAGCATTTTTATAACCTAACGATACTAGTTGGGCTTGTATTTTATAATCAAATTCTTCTAAAGAATTATTATTTATTAGTGAAATTATATTCTTTGCAACTTTGTCTCCCTGCCTCACAGCTATTTGAGCTAACATTGGATATTCACCTGCACAATCCCCGATTGCAAAAACCTGTGGATAGTTTTCTAAATTTAAAGATTTTTTAACTTTAATTCTGCCAGAAGGAAGAATATCAATGGAGCCTTCTATCTCAGGTAAAAGCGGTTTAACTCCAGCCACCCAATATATGTTTTGAGATTTTATTTCTAATACTAAATCATTTTTTAAATTCTTAAGCATTACAGAATTATTGTTTATCTGAATAATTTCATGATCGTTCAAAATATTTGTATTTGAAAGATTCTCTAGGCTTTGAGTTGAATAAGAAGAAATTTTATTATCGAAACGATCTAAAATCTTCGAGGATTTGTTAATTAAATAGAAATTAATATTTGATATATCAATATGACATGAATATTTTTCATATAAAGTAGTAAAAACATAGTCATGAATTTCTGTAAAAAGTTCTACTCCAGTGGCACCAGCCCCGATAAATACAAAATTTAAAAGCTCCTGCTTCTTTTTATCATCAGTAGATTTAATTACTTCCTCAAAATTATCTATTATTTTATTTCTTATCTTTGAAGCATCTGCAATATCTTTAAGTTCAAAAATATTGGAATTTTCAATTTTGGTGTTGTAAAAGTTCGTAACTGCACCTGTTGCAAGAATTAAGTAATCATATTCAAACCAAAGGTTATCTACCCGTAGCTTTTTCTGAGTCAAATCTATCTTCTTTACAGTTCCTTCTATAAATTTATCTTTTTTATCTATGATTTCCCTTATTGGTTGAATAACATGAGTTGGATTTAACCCACCTGCAGCAACCTCATGTATAAGAGGTGTAAATAGAAAATGGTTACTTTTACTAATAAGTGTTATGCTAAAACCCCTGTCTTTTAGGCTTAAATATGCATGGACGCCTCCAAATCCGGAACCTATTATTACGATATTTTTCTTCATTATCTTCATATTATAGCTTAATATAAAATACTACTAATATTACTTGGAGGATATTTTTGCTATAATATATTCAGTTAGTATTTTTATCTGTCTTATAGATAAAATAGCGTAGGTTTTACCCGATTCGATATTTTCCCTATACTAGATAGTAACAGACAAATAAGGCGGTGAATGTTAATGTCAAAAAGATTATTCGTAGGAAACCTTCCTTATAAACTAAGAAATGCTGAACTTAGAGAACTTTTCGCTAAATTCGGTAATGTATTAGACGCTCATGTTGTTCTTGAAAAAGGAACAAATAAAAGCAAAGGATTTGGATTCGTAGAACTAGATGATGATGCTGCTACAGCTGCTATTTCTGAACTAAATAATGCTGAACTTGAAGGTAGAAAAATTGCCGTAAATGAAGCAAAACCAAGAGAAGAAAGACCTAGAAACGATTCAAATTATAGATCAGATTCATAATTTTGATTAACTGTTTTTGCGCCTAAGGCCTTTGGCCTTAGGCGCAATCTCAAACTCGACAACCCCACTCCTTTTACATAGAATCAGAAAATGTATATAACAAAAATTTTAGTTGCTGCAATTGTAATAATAGGCTTACTAACTTTTTTAATATATGCAAAAACAACTACAAGCAAAACAAAAGAATCCGTACAATCAGTCTTTAATAACACAATAAAAGACAACATATCTTTTGGTGAATTTGACTATATGACGATAGATCACCTAAAGAATAGAAGCTATGAAGGTAGCGATATAGAAATAACAAGAGATCTAGAAAAACGGTCAAACTATAATTCTTATTTAGCTTCCTATAAATCGGATGATTTGAAAATCAATGGACTGCTTACTGTTCCTAATACTGAAAAGCCTGAGAATGGCTATCCTGCAATAGTTTTCATACATGGATATATTCCTCCTACAATTTATAAAACAACAGAGAAATACACCGATTACGTGGATTATTTAGCCCGAAATGGTTTTGTAGTCTTTAAAATTGATTTACGAGGGCATGCAGAGTCTGAAGGTGAACCGTCAGGTGCTTATTATTCACCTGATTATATTATTGATGCATTAAATGCGACTGCAAGCTTACAACAACATCCTGATGTAGATCCCAATAAAATCGGAATGTGGGGGCATAGTATGGCTGGTAATGTAACCTTAAGATCAGTTGCTGTAAGCAATAAAATAAAAGCTGCGGTAATCTGGGCAGGAGCAGTTTATACATACGAAGACATGCAACAATACGGAATAGATGACAACTCATACAGACCGCCAACCGATGCGCAAAGACAAACACAACGCCAACAACAAAGGCAAAGAATGCGAGATGGATTTGGTATACCAAACTTGCAAAGCCTATTTTGGAGTAAAGTTTCACCTATAGATTATATAAATGAAAATTCTGCAAAAATCCAAATTCACCATGCAGTAAACGATAATGTAGTTTCAATTGAATATACCCGTAATTTAAAGAAAATTTTATTAGAAAAAGGTATTGAAATAGAAACTTATGAATATCCTTCGGGAGGCCACAATATAACCTCACCTGCTTTTACACCGGCAATACAAAGAACGGTGGAATTTTATCAAGAAAATCTTTAAGCTTAAGGCACATACTTCAAAAGTGTTGTAAAATCAGCTAAAATAACCAAATGATAAGTGGACGAAAGCTTACAAAGAAATATGATGATAAGAATATCTTTACTGAGATAGACGTTAAAATTGGAAACGGCAAGAAAATTGGCCTAGTTGGACGTAATGGATGTGGAAAATCTACTCTAATAAAAGTCCTTTGTGGAGTAGAAGAATTAACTGATGGAAAAATTGATTACGAAAACGAGCGCCTTGGATATATACCTCAAGAGTTCAGCTTCCCAGATGAAATGGTTGGAGAATACCTCGAAAGATTTTTACAAAATGAATGGGAATTTTATAAAATTGAAACCGTGGCTTCACAATTAAAATTCCACAATTTTGATATTTACCAGGAAATAAAAACTTTGAGTGAAGGTCAAAAAATGAAGATCAAATTAATTGAGACTCTACTTCAAGAACCGACAGTTTTATTTATAGATGAACCAACAAACCATTTAGATATTGATGGAATTTTATGGTTTGAAAAATACATTAAGCACTTACCTATTACTGTGATGATGATTTCTCATGACAGATCATTTTTGAATAATGTTGTTGATGAAATTTGGGAAATTGAAAATCAAAAAATATTTTCTTTCATAGGAAATTATGACGACTACAAAACAGAGAAATTAAAATTAATAAATAAATGGGATCAAGAATACGTATTATTTCTAAAAAAGAAAGCTCAGCTAGAAAAACTCTTAGATAGCGCAAGAAAAATTAAAGACGGTAAAAAACGTGGTAAAGCAATCTCTTCAGCAAAAAAAAGAATTGAACGTGAAACAGGCGGTGAAAATAAAAAAGAAAAATATGAAACAAAGAGTATGCGAGAATTAAATTTCAAAACCGATGCTCATAGTGGTAAGTTGATGATTAGATTTGAAAACGTAGATAAGAATTATGGAGAAAAAGAAATTTTTGAAGATGTTAATTTTGAATTAAGAGGAAAAGAAAAAATTTGGTTATTTGGACCAAACGGTGCTGGTAAATCAACTCTTGTTAAAATGATTATGAATGAAGAACCTGTTAGCAACGGTCGAATTCGAATTGGAGAAAATTTAAAGATTGGTTATTATTCACAAGTCGCAAAAAGTTTAGATCACGAAAAAAATTTATTTCAAACATTTATCGAAATAACTAATTGCTTTGATAATCAGGTATATGGATATTTAAGTAAGTTTTTATTCAGTAAAGATGATTTACAAAAAAGAGTTTGGCAGTTGAGTCCAGGTCAAAGAGCGAGATTTGCTTTTGCAATTTTTGCTTACAAAGATTATGACATGCTAATTTTAGATGAACCAGATAATCATTTGGATATTGATACAAAAGAAGTTTTAGAACGTAGTTTAAGAAAATTCCCAGGAGCAGTGCTTTTAGTATCTCATGATAGATACTTTGTTGAATCTGTGGGAATAAATAAAATCCTTAACTTGGCAGATGGAGAAATAAAATTGTTGAATTAAAGAATCATTCCGATGTTATCTTATAAATTTTGTCATCGGAATCTCTCAATTTACCTCTTCCATCACGATTGCTTGTTGTGAAATATATTTCCCCTGTTGGTGATTGAATAATTTCTCGTATACGACCAAAATCTATTTCAGCAAGTTTTTCTATATTCGAAATATTTTTATAGGTATTATCTTTAGCTGTTAAGATATAAACTCCTTCACCTTTTAATGCTGCTACAAAAATTTTATCTTTAAACTGAGGAAATAAATTCGCTTTATACACCATCACTGCTGAGGGTGCTATTGCAGGAGTGAAAACTTTCAACGGGTTCATAAATTCAGGCTTAGAATTTTCATGCGAAACCTCTGGCCATCCATAATTTGCTCCATCATAAACTAAGTTAACCTCGTCACCGCCCGGTGGACCATCAAATCCGCTTGGACCATGTTCAGCAGAAATTAATAGTTCAGTAGAAGTCCAATCTAACCCTTGAGGATTTCTATGTCCTAACGAATAGATTAAAGAATTTGGGAATGGATTATCTGATGGGATACTTCCATCATTATTTATTCTTAAAATTTTTCCACCTAATGATTTAAAATCTTGAGCGATAGCTTTATCAGTAGCGTCGCCTGTTGTTACATAAAGTTTTTTATCAGGACCAAATTTTAATTTACATCCGGCATGATTTGATGCTGCAGGTATATTATCTAAAATAATTTTATCTTCTTCTAATGTTGTTTCTTTATCAATTAAACGAACAACTTTATCAAACATTTCTCCATCTTTAATATAGGCATAGCAAACATATACATATTTATTGTTTGAATATTCAGGATCAATAGCCAATCCCATCAAACCTTCCTCTGAACCAGTTTTTACATCTTTAAATTTTATTAATAAGTTTTTTCCTAACACATCGTTCACTACTTCTCTAATTGTTCCATTACGTTCTGAGACCAAAAATCTCTCATTCGAAGTAAATGCGATACTCCAAGGCACAAAAAGACCATTTGCGACTTCAATTATTTTATAAGGGATTGATTTGGGATCATCTTTTTCAGTAGTAGATTTTAATGGAGTTGCCTCAAATTCTACATTTCTATCAGCTAATTGATCAGAAATATTTTTTATTTTTTCAAAGTAATATATTCCTGCAACTGTAAAAATTATAGCTAAAGCTAGCAGAATATACTTTAGATATTTAGTCATAATCACATACTACCATTTATTAGCATTTGTTTCTGTTTTTTAGTTAATTTTTTAATTTGATGTTCACGTTTTAAAGCTTCAGATAAGGATGATACTTTCTCAAAGTAAACGAGTCTTACTGGTCGTCTAGCTTTAGTATATTTTGCCCCAACATCAGAATTATTATGATTAAAAACTCTTTTTTCCAAATCTATTGTATATCCACAATATAAAGTTTGATCTGCACATTCTAAAATATAAATATAATAATCCATATAAATATTTTCTATTTAGCAGCTGAATAAAAATCTTTTTGGTTTTTTAGATATTTTATTTGCCTTTGTTTCATTTCTTCATATTTTTCGATTTCATGTCCCTTTTGTAAAATCATGTTGGCGGCCTGATGAGCTCCTATATAGTGAGAAAGAACTACATGTGTAGCACCTGATTCATATAAAGCGAGTGAATTATCCAAAGTATCTGCAATAATTATTACTACAGCTTTAGAATTTATTTTTCTTAAAATATTTAAAAAAAGTAAATTAGCATGGAGATCAGAAACCGTAGATACTATTAATTTTACATTCGCTAATGGCAGCTCATTTAGAAATTCAAGGTCAGACATATCACCATATTCTGCATGCAAACCATTAGCTTTTAATTTTTCTATTGAATGAGGGTCAAAATCTACAATTAAGTATTTATATTTTTTCTCTTTAAAAATTTGCGCGATCTCTGGACCAGATCGTCTATACCCAAAAATAATGGCGTCAAAATCATTTTTAATTTCCCGATGTGATTTTTTGACTTTTCTAAATTCAATTAAATATAAAAATTTTTCTATATATGTATATAATTTTTCTGAATATAAAATCATATAACTCGATCCAGCGATTGTAATAATACCAATCATAGTTATCATAGAAACAATTTCTTTTGATAAGTGACCAACAGAATATCCAAGGCTAATAAGTATAAGTGAAAATTCACTAATTTGAGCAACTGTTAAGCCAGCCATAAAGGATAACTTTCTAGTATATCCCAATAAATTCAAAAGAATCTGCATTATTAAAGGGTTACCTATCAATATAAATATCGAGAATATAGCAGTAGGAATAATAAGTTGCTGCCAGCTATCAAATGACATGTTATATCCAAGCAAAATAAAGAAAAGAATTATAAAGAAATCTCTTAAAGGTTTTAATTTAGAAGAAAGTTCTAGTGAAAATGGCGTAATAGACAAACTAACACCTGCAACTAAAGCACCTATTTCAATTGATAAACCTAAGAAATGATATATTGATGCAACTGCCATACCCCAGCTTAATCCAAAAACAAATAAATATTCTTGAGATGATCCAATAAAACGACTGACTTTTTTTAATAAATAAGTTGTTGTAAAAAACAACAACACTAAAAGTAAAAATCCTTTAAGTAGTACAGAAATTAATTCAATATATAAATTCGCGCCAGGTTCTACATTTGTAACTGAAGATATAAAAACCAATATCAATGCAGCTGCTATGTCTTGTATTAACAAAGATCCCAAAGTTATTCGTCCATAAAGTTTGTTTATATCACCTTTATCAGTAAGCAATTTTAAAATAATAATTGTACTGCTAAAAGTTAAAGCAATAGCTATATATAATGATTGAATGGGAGGAAATCCTAACAAAGAGCTAATAATATATCCTGCAATTGTAGTAAAAATTATCTGACCAAAACCCGTTACAACTGAAACAATACCCAATTCTTTGATAACTTTTGGACTTAAACCTAAACCTACTATAAATAATAAAGATGTAATACCTATTTTAGAAAATAATTCTACTGTCTCGGTAGACGACAGGATATTAAAAAAACTAGGGCCTGCGATTAATCCTGTAATAATATAACCAATAATCAAAGGTTGTTTAAAAAACTTCATGATAGTTGATACCACGAAGGCGAGCAAAAGAATAAAGCTAATTTCTAAAAAAATCTCCATAAAAGAATCTTACATGATAGTATAGGTTTATGAAAATAAAAATTATATTAGGATCAACCCGACCAGCAAGATTTGGAATACAAGTTGCTGAATGGATTTTGAATGAAGGAAAAAAAATTGAAAATTTTGATGTTGAATTAATAGATTTGAAAGATTATCCGATGCCATTCTTTGAGGAAGATACCGGTCCAAGCAGAATTACAACTCCTTATACAAATACTACCGTAGCAAAATTTACACAAAAAATAGCTGAAGGAGATGGATTTATTATAATATCACCAGAATACAATCATGCTCCATCCGCTGTTATAAAAAATGCAATGGATTATGTTTATAAAGAATGGAACAACAAACCAGTTGGATTTGCTTCATATGGATCAGTTGGAGGAACACGCGCAATAGAACAATTAAGATTAATCGCTATTGAATTACAAATGGCTCCAATAAGAAATTCTATTCAGTTAGTAAACTTTTGGGCACATTTAGATGAAGCTGGAAAATTAAAAACAGAAGACTTTCAAAATCAAATAGATCCATTTTTCTCACAATTAAAATGGTGGTGCGAAGCTTTAAAAACAGCTAAAGAAAAAGACAAAAATTAATCAGCCATTGCGATTACCTGCCCAGCTTTTGAATTAGGTTTATAAATAATCAGACTGTTATCGTCTAATTCCCATTTTCGCTGAAGAGGTTCGATTATTCTCCACGACTCAATAACTTCCATGCTAAGAGTAAATAAACTATGATCAGAATTAACTGCATCAAGTAAAACTCTTTCATATGCTTCTGGAAAACTTTGATAATGATCTCTATAGCTGAAACTTATTTTATGAGGTTCGATTTGTTTATCGTATCCAGGTTTTTTAGCCCACAAAGATAATTCAATTCCTTCGTTAGGCTGAAGACGTAAAGTTAATTGATTTGATTCTCTTACATCTTCTTGCCTGTATGTAATTTTTATTTCTGTTCTTTTTTCATTCAAACATTTACCTGTAGTTAATATGATAGGAACACCCTTCCACTTTGAAGCAGTTGAAGCTAAAGTAATCGATGCAAAAGTTTCCACAATTGAATTACTATTATTTACCTCATCACGATAACCCTCATATTGACCATGCACAGATTTTCCTATAACTGGTTGCAAACGTTTTAAAGCTTCTAATCTTTTTTGAGGAATATCGGTAATATCAAATGTTTCTGGTAAATCCATTAAAACTAAGGCCGCTAATTGAAGTAGATGACTTTGCACAACATCCTTTAGTGCACCTGTTTGTTCATAAAAATTTGCTCGACCTTCTATGCCTATTTTTTCTGCAGCAAGTATTTCTATTTTTTCTATAAAATTTCTATTCCAAGTATGTTTAAATAAAGAATTTCCCAGCCTAAAAACAATTAAGTTTTGAGCCATTTCTTTTGCTAAATAATGATCAATTCGATAAACGCTTTCTTCACTAAAATATTTATCTATTTCATTGATTAATTCTTTAGCACTTTCTAAATCAGTGCCAAAAGGTTTCTCTAATAGAATTTTTGTGTTTTCAATTTTTGATAAACCTGATTTACCTAACAACTCAATTACTGGTCTAGATATTTGAGGTGGAATAGATAAATAAAAAATTCTTTGCGCTTTTGATTTAAATTTTTTTTCAATTGAATTAAGTTTTTTCTTTAAAATTTTATATGAGGATTCTTCTGCAATATTTATATTTAATATTTCTCCATTAACATTTTGAAAAAAATCCGAAGCATTAATATTTGGTTGGCGTGTAGTTCCAATTAAATAAAAATCGTTTGGAAGTTCATTTGCTTTTGCTAACTCATTAAGCGCTGGCAACAACATTCTTTTTGAAAGATCACCTGTTATACCAATTATTATTAAAAGAGTGGGAGTCGAATTTCGCATATTTGCAGTATACAATATGAATTTAATTATCAATATTTCCGACTATCATATGCCCAGTGTAAAAGAGCTTGCCTTTGAACACGCCTACAATCTAAATCACCAACTCGACAATTCTTTTTAATTTGCGCAACATGTCTTACCATAGCTTTCCAACGCTTAATTTGACGATCATCCTCGCCTGGAATACGCCTTCCCATGTAATATCGACAATACCATTGAAACCAACCTCGTGGATCTTCCTCATAAATCCAATCTTTTTCACGCCAATACCATAAAGGTTTACTAGCGTTTACTTTAAAATAATTAAGTTGCGAATCATGGATTTTTGGATTCAACTTAGCTTTTTCATACCAATCTTTAGGGAATTCTTTTTTACAATCGGTCATATACTTTCCACCAAAAACACCCATCGCCAGCATCTGCTTTGGAGTTAAATCTGGTTTAAAATCAGGATGGAAGTTTTTACCAATAGGCTCAGTCAATTCGTACTCGTAATTTTGCTGCATCAAATCATTAACAATAATTTTGGTCATATTTAATAAATATACTATAACCTACTGAGAGAAAGGGATTCAAAAATAATGGAAATTTGGCTGGCTATTCTGGACTATGTTCGGACTAGCTATAATAATTTGTGATAAAGTTTATTCGTGATACAAACTATTTTAACTTCTGAAATACAACAGAAAACTTTGCTAGAAGAGATAGGCATACATGAAAAATTTGAACAAACGAACTTAAGAGAAAGCAAGATAGCAAAGCTGACTTTTTCGAGTGAAATTCCTTTAGCAAATGATTATATTTTACAAACAGCGGATTTAATTGCGATAGAAAGAGATGAAGCTAAGTCAACAGGCCTTTTTCTTTCTAACTATGATAATGGCCAATATTCGCCAGTAGGATACATTGTTTATGTATGGAGCAAGGAAGATCCTAATAAGGTGACCACAAGTATTAACTATTTTAAAACTAGACCTTTCAAATCTCTAAACGAGGGATTGCCAGAGACAATAAATGGGGTAGTATGGAGCAGCAATGCATTTGATGCATTTAAGATTCAACCAGAATACCAAGGAGCTGGACTTGGTAAATCACTTTGGTTAGTTGGTGCGGCCTATATGGAAAGCCGTGGAATTAAAAACATAGAAATATCTGGAGATCTAACAATTGGCCAAAAGAGTGGAACAGAGTCATTTTATACGAAAGCAGGAGCTGTAGTTACTGATGACGGCACCGAGATATATGAAACTTCAAAAGTAT
>Ga0207935_1000083_pt1 | contig 26584 bp, 29 predicted proteins | sample LakMenEpi30Aug10_FD_150746 | JGI IMG/M metagenome (GOLD analysis project Ga0207935, IMG submission 150746) | Freshwater microbial communities from Lake Mendota, WI - 30AUG2010 deep hole epilimnion (SPAdes) | ecosystem: Environmental > Aquatic > Freshwater > Lake > Epilimnion/Euphotic zone ...
TGAATCTAGTGACAAACTAAATTCATTTATTATTTTTATAACATCATCATAAAACCCACGATTTAAATTACTAATTACACCTTCTTTTCCTGCTTCTTGGACTTTCTTTTTTTCTAAACTAAATTCAGTAATTATTTCCTTAGCTGTGCGTATACTTATGTTATTCTCATCTAAATAATGCAACTGATATATTACCCCGTTCTTTGCTGCTTCTTGAATTCTTTCATCTGATTTTAGTAAGTCAATAGATAAATTAAATTCATCTATTATTTCTATAGCACTATCAATTTTTCCATGTTCCAAATATTTAATTATTCCTATCTTGGCTCCTTCTTTTAATGTTTCTTCTGATGCACCTAATTTTTGATTTATCCTTAGTGCTTTCTCAATTTCGCCCTCAAATATCTGTGTAGATCTACTTTTTCTTCTTTTCTCAATTAGCTCATGTGGTGTTTGATAACTTTGACTAGATTTAATAGCTTGATCAATAACTTCATTTATATTTTCAACCGTAGGATTTTCTAAAGAATATATACTTTGCTGTATACTTTTAGGTAATTGTTGGAATTTAATAATAATATCCCTATCTACTATATCTTGTTCAGAATTTTGTAATTGACTATATTCAGTTGATTCTGCTTTAATAGATTCCCTTAAACTTTCTAAAGCTTGTATTTCGTTTTTTCCTATACCAAAAAATTTAAATCTCCTTCTATTTTTTATAAGATCAATAAAGCTTGTTACACTTTTATCTATGTGTTTATATTTGTTTTCAGATCCTCCAGTATACAATGGTATCAGTTCTCTAATAACTTTTGGGATTTTGGTATTACTTTGTATTAAAGCTTGTATGGTTGATTCTATAGTTTGTAATTTCCTTTTAATTTCTTTTTGCTCTTCTGGTATATCTAATCTCTTTAATTCTCCATTACTCAATGTAATTTGCCCAGATTCTAAAGCCTTTTGTAATTCTGTCTTTAATTCTTCTATATCACCTTTTTTTAATCTAAGTATAGCTCTATCTTGATTATCATAGTATACCCAATTCTCATCAAAATTAGGTCCTATTTCCAATAATTTAGAGCTTGGCTCTGGAATGGCTTCCTGTCCTACTTGTTGTTCTTGAGCCACCAATTTAGGATTAGATTCCTCAGGTACTTCTAAGCCCCCCCCCTTCTTTTGCTCTGGAGTAACTTCCTGCTCTACACCTAAGCCCTCAGCCAATTCTTCAGTTTCCTCAACTTTCCTAAAATTAGCTCCATTTTCAATACCCATAATTTTTAGTTTATTATATTGATTATATCATACTCCCTATTTTTACTCCAAAAAATCTAATTTTTCTGATGGTAAAACTATACCCCAGATGTCCCAAAGTTTGGGACATCTCACCTCCCCTGAAATAAGATGAGAAGTATTACAGAAAATTTGTGATTTAGGTAAACTAGACATTATAGTCACTAGTATGATTATAAAAAAGAATTTTTAATTTTGTGCCCCTTCGGAGAGGGTGAATAGAGTTTAATCTATAAATTATACTAAAAAAACACCCCGCAAGGTGCTTTATATTGATGCCATCATATTGACAAAATGTGTTATGTATAGTAATGTTTTAGTGCCTAAGAGAGATTTTTCTCTTGAAGGATTGTTCTTTTAACTACAAAAACATGACAACTGATCACAACCCTGTGATTATACTTAAATTAGACTTTGAGAGCACAGTAAGGCAAGATCAAGATTTGGTAAGAGTGATGTGTATACCCTTAAACCAGCTATATGCTATTTATAAGTTGATATATGATTTAGCTGGTAGTACTACAATATCGATCGTAATTTAACATTGTCTTGGTATCTTATAAAGGGTAGATTTAGTGATATGAAAATAGATTCAGATAAAGCTTTAAATTTGTGGAATACAGCCCGAGACCATTATAATTATTTAGTATCTAGTGGATCTATCAAATATAAGCCACTGGTATCTAGACTAAATCAAGATATATTGCTTTTAAAGATGTAGAGAGGTTGTGATTAAAAAACTACTATCCCGATTGCGAGTATCGGAATTTATTATTTCCCCTCCAATCTCACTCGCCATTTGTAAACTTCGGCGACGGCGATGACTACGACGATAGAGATAAATCCATAGTAAATAGAATCATATAGCGAGACGGGGGTGAATTGTAATATTCTTTGTAAGAATGGGATGGTTATCATAGCAGCTAAAATTAGAGTTGAGGCAGCGACGGCTAGATTGATCATCTTATTGGAGAAGAAGCCGATGCTGAATAGAGATTCTTTTGGGGATCGCATATTATAGCTATTGGCTAATTGCATCAAGGCTAAGCAGAGGAAAAACATTGTTCTCGCCTGCTCTATACCATTGCCTAAATAAGCTAGATAAATCCAGAAGCCTATGACGGTCATAGTTAAAGTCATAACTATAATATAAGGATAAGTATTGGGTGAGACTACTTTCATATTGGCTGACAGTGGTTTTTCTAATAATATATCTTTATGGCTTCGCTCGGTGGCAAGGGCAATATCTGAAATTCCATTAGTGACTAAATTTAGGCACAAAACTTGTATTGCCAAAAGTGGGAGTGGTAAACCTAAACTCAAACTTAACATAAATAATAAAATCTCAGCCACACTGGTGGTAATCAAGAATATACTAGTTTGTTGTACATTACGGAATATTACTCTCCCCTCTTCTAGAGCCGAGATAATACTGACAAAATTATCATCAGTGAGTACAATATCACTGGCTTCCCGAGCTACATCAGTGCCTCTGATACCCATAGCTATGCCTATATCGGCTTTTTTGAGGGCTGGGGCATCATTTACCCCGTCTCCGGTCATTGCTACGATATGCTTGTGTTTTTGTAAGATAGTGGCTACTCTGAGCTTGGTTCTTGGGCTAAGTCGAGCTAGTACTGAGACGGTTTTGAGTTTAGTATATAACTCTTGATCAGATAACTTTTGAATTTCATCATCGGTCAAAGCTTCTCCCGTATAGTCAATCAGCCCAATAGATTTAGCAATAGCAAGGGCGGTATCTTTATGGTCTCCTGTAGCCATAATTACTCTGACTCCAGCCTTTTTGGCCTGTGTAATAGCATCAGCTACTTCGGCTCGAGGTGGGTCTATAATACCAACTATACCAACAAAGACTAAACCTTGAATTTGCTCAGCTTGAATAGCTGGTATACCTGGTTTTTCATCTCTATAAGCAAGAGCTATAACCCGCATTGCTTGTTTAGAGAAATCTACTATTTGCTGACTAACCTTCTTAATATGATCATCTGTTAAATCAATTATATTACCTTTTTTATCTAAAATTTTATTACTTAATTTGAGTAAAGTTTCACTAGCTCCTATCACCATCATCTGATATAAGTCCTGATCCTGATTATACACATAACTGGCTCTAAATTTATTCTCGGAGCGAAAAGGCAAATCAGCTAATCTATGCCATTCATTATCTAATAAATCTTTATTCAAATTAGATTTGAGGGACAAAACAGATAAAGCCACTTCGGTAGGGTCTCCTATACTTTTGGTAATAGATTTACCATTATCTAGCTTTTCCTCATATAATTGACCATTATGAGCTAGCCCCGCAATATGTACTGATTTGGCAATAGCGGGATAATCTAGTGGAAGAATTGTATTATTATTTTGCTTAAACTCTCCCTGTGTGTCTAATCCTCGACCAGTAATATCTATTATTGGCTCATCCAAAACCCATAATTTTTGAACCGTCATATTATTCTCAGTCAAAGTTCCCGTTTTATCTGTAATAATAGTATCCATCACAGCAAGAGATTCCGTGACTGGAAGAGACCTTATAATAGCCTTTTTATCACTCATTCTTTTAGCTCCAATAGCTAGTACCACTACCAAAACTACTGGCAAACTCTCTGGTATACCACCCACTAGAGCAGACAAAGTAAAACCTATCATTTCATCCAAAGGTAGTCCCCGAAACCAAAATCCAATCACAAACAGAATTGTTGCTGAGCTAAAAGCAAAAATAGCTAATTGACGAGCTAAAGTAGCAGTTTGAGTATGGAAATGAGTCTTTTCTACTGGTAATTTTTGAATATCCTCGGCAATTGTCCCAATTTGAGTATTCATACCTGTAGCCACTACCACAGCTTTTGCCCAGCCAGTAGCGACCAGAGTTCCCATCCAAACGGAATTCACCATATCGCCAATACCAACTTCTTTTGTAATTATTTCTAAGGATTTTTGAGTTGGTTGCGACTCCCCCGTCAAAGCAGACTCTATGGTCTGTAATTCGACAGCCTCAATCAATCTTGCATCAGCCGGGACTTTATCTCCCTCTTCCAAAACAATAATATCCCCAGGCACCAAATCTTTAGCATTATGCTCCTCCAGATGCCCATCACGATACACCTTAGTTTTGACTAAAATTTTCTGAGCCAGAGCCGATACCGCTCTCTCTGCCCTATACTCTTGAGAAAACCCAATAATAGAATTGATCAACACAATAACAATAATAATCCAAAAGTCCACCCAATGATCAAAGATAGCCGAAAGTATAGCAGATAAAATCAACACATAGACTAATCCATTATGAAATTGTTTTAGAAATGTCCAAATTGGAGCTTCTTGTTTATCATCTAAGAGAATGTTTTCACCAAATTTCGATCTAATGTCAATAACTTCTTTGCTATTTAGGCCAGTTAATCTAGACTTTAATATATTTACAGTCTCTTCACTAGATAAATTATAATAATTTTGTATTTTTTTCATACTTAATAGTAATTATGTTAATTTTTATATTTGTCTATAGGTGGAATTTTGGGTAATTTTATTTCAAAAACAGACCCCTTTATTGAACCTGAATTTTTAAGCTTCAAGGTTCCATGATGTAATTCAATAATAGTTTTAGAAATAAATAGTCCAAATCCTGGACCATTTGAATTAAGCTCATCTACACCATCCGCTCTAAATCCCGGTTTAAAAATTTTATCTTTTATACTATTATCAATACCCTTACCATTATCTCTAAATCTAATTTTTAGCCTATCTTCCTCATCAATAATAGTAATCCAAATCTTACCTTTGCCATAATAAATAGCATTGGATAATAAGTTTTGAAACACACTTTTCATTCTTACATTATCTAAATTAGCTACAAAATTATCACCTATAGCTCTCATTATAACTTTAGAATTAAAGCTTTCTAATATATACTTATTATCCTGAATCAAATAAGTCAATTCTTCTTTTATATCCACTTGTGGTCTAATTGCAATACCAAATCTACCAGCTTGAATAGAATTAAGAGACAAAACATTATTGACCAATTCTACTAATCTCTGTGTGTTTATGTAGACTTTAATTGTATCATTTTTAGTATACTCATTCATCTTATATTTACCTTGAGATTGCTCTAGAATAAGCGACAAAAAGCCATTCAAAGATGTAAGTGGAGTTCTTAGTTGATGAGATGTCATTCTTAAAAATAAATCTTTAGATTCAATGGCCTCAACAAGCTTCTTATTCGAAAGATCTAGCTCCTTTTCTCTTTTAATTCCATTTAATAGCTCCTTTAGCAAGTTGACTGCAAGACCAACGAAAATAATAAAAAAAACTGTACTAACTATAGTTTCATAAAAATTACGAGATAAAAAAATATAAATAAACAAAACAATACCTATGACTCCAAGAAGAATCTCAGATAAAATCATCTTGATACTGAATAAATGATGTTTGAAAATTGCATAAGTGGTAAAGATTGTTAGAAACATTGTGAATATCTGACCAAGCCAATTGAGTGTAAATATTCCAAACCATGGTAACATCAAATTCGTTATAAAAGCTGGATAAGTTGATAAAGTTGTTCCTAAAATAATAAATAAAACTTGCTTCTTTTGAATTCCACTATTTTTAGCATATTTTATAATTAGCCTATAAAATGCTAAATTAAATATAACAACCTGAAACAAGATATATAAAAGGAACATCCTCCCAAATACTATTTGATTTTCTGTTACTAAATTAATTGAAGCAGAGCTGATTATGTAAGGAGTGAAAAGTGTTAGTATAACTAAACATAAAAAAAAGAAGAAGGTCAAAAACTCTGTTTTATATGTATGCTGATTTGAAATGAATCTATTAACAAAAATCAAAAATACTGTTGGGATAAACAAAGCTGAACTATATAAAATTTTTGTATAAATATATATATTTTCTGTACTACTAAATCCTCTATACATTATCATGGAAACAATCCACAAAACAACAGCAAAAGTAACTAGCGCAAACCATTTACTACTATTATTTTTGTTAGTGTTTAAACTAAACAACACTAACAAACCTAAAGAAAAATTTGTTACAGCTACTGTAACTAAAAGTATTTGTATTAGATTAATTTCTAGCATATAAATACTATTTTTATATTTTTATAAATTCAACATTTATACTATTGCTATTCCAACTAGCACAACACGGGATACCATTTCTATAAGCTCTTGGAAATTTAGGAAAAGATTTTCCCTTAACTCCTACAATATGGAAGAAGATACTTCCATTAGATTTGATTTTATTAATAAGTTCTGTGCTTGGCTCTGGATAAACTTCATTTATTATGATAACTTTTTCATTAAAATAAATCAAGTTTTCTATCAAAGCTTTTTGTGTTGCTATATTTAATATAATAACTTTATTTTCAGCAGAATCTATTATATCTTTTACATTCAACTTATTATCATTATCTTTAATATCAACACAATAAACATTATTATCTTGCATTTCATGAATAAGTTTATTACCTATAAAACCCTTTCCCCCCAATACAACAATTGGAGTGTTAATATCTAAGTTTAATTTAGCCATAATAGATAAAACTACTTTTTTTACAGCTACAACTGTATTATCTAACTCTACTGGCAATGTTTGAATAATATTTTTTTTATAAAATAAACCGGGTAATATTCCAGCAAAAGTCATTTGATCAGACTCCAAAAGATGTTTTAAATAGCTCATTTTTAACCATATACTTCGTAAATTTTCTATATTTAAATTATCTCTAAAATCAGATTCAGTGGATGATATTGCAAACTTTAATCCCACTCTTCCATTTTGTATAAAAAATCCAGTAAGCCAAGGGTGCCATCGTGTTTCCTCTAAAACACTATCAGATACATATTCTTTCGCAAACTTATGGTTAGCAGGATATGCTAAAAATATAGTTTTAATTAACTTAAATCTTTTATTAAATACACCTATTATTGACCAGACCAATCTGTTGTTAAATAATAAATTAATATTTAATACAAATAATCTACGAATATGCCTTTTAATTATCTTGATACCTAGTAAAAGCCTACTTATCCATAACAGAGCAATAACACTTAAAATAATTAACCACAAAGATACCACAAGTCCCAATTCTCGTGTTTGTAATATATATATAAGCAAAAGTATATAAGCTATATAAATTAGAATCAAAGCTAACAACTGTAATAAAAATATTAATCTATTTAAAGATAATCTAATCATAAATAACTTACCTAATTTGTTAAGACATTATCATATTTTTTAAATTTTGTCAATAGTTATCAAATAGAAATATTATCTCAACAACACTGTCATAGACTTTAGTTCCCGACGAGCATATTCTACAGACGAGTATAATATAGTAATTAATCCCATCATTTCTAAGAATTCCTCAATATGAGCTAATTGTACATACCAGTCATTGAGCCCTTGTGTAGTCAGCACAAAGCCACCAATAGATTCTACTCCTACCGCTCCAGCAATATATATAAGAGCTCCTAAAATTAAATAAAATTTAGTATACATAGGTAATTTCCATAAAAATTTGATATAAATAAAAGCTATTATCACCACCACAGCCATTGCCGGAATCACCCAAGATTGATACAACCACGGGCTAATCTCCCAATTATCTCGAATAGGGTCAATAGCCAGCTCATGAAACCCAGCTACCTCATCCATAGCAATATAAATTCCCATCAGAGCAATCCCTCGCCAAGCCCAAGCCATTTTCTTACCTTGAGACTTCACTACTGAGGCAATCATAGAAGCCATCATAGCCAAATATAAAGCAACTACTGCCGTAAACCAAGTCGGAATATTGGCCTCCTGATCAATATTAAAAACCCGACTGGGCTCCGACATAATGCTATAAGATAACGAGGCCTTTTTTTCTAATAATTCATCCCCCTGAGGAGTCACAAAAGCACTAATCACCACCAATATGACCGCAATTATAGCCATCAACAACACCACCAATCTTTGATTCCAATATATCATTCTATTCTTATCAGTTCTGTCTTCAGTATTTAAAATATATTGTACTATAATATTATCTTTTTGAATAGAGAAAAGCCCCTGCACATTGTGCCGGGGCTTAGGAAAAAAATTGATGGATTAACAATCAGCAGTAAGTTGGGCAAGATATTGCGCACTCAGAGAAAGTACCGGAATATCTTCAGAACAAGAAACACCACAGCAGTTGTACAGAGCAAAGTGAACACCCAAGTTGCTTTCACAGACTCTTCTCGAGATATCACATCCCAACAAACGGATGATCTCTTTTCCAACCGAGCCATTGGGATCGTGCCATTGAATATCCGGAGAATTCATGGCAACGATTTCTTTGAGTCGGGTCAGGCCCAAAGGCAAATCTACATGAAATGCCCTCCAAAGAGCGTGCTCTTGTTCCGTAGGATTCAGCTCCAAAAAGTCAGGAGCAATCTCTTTAATCGAAGGGTAACTCATGGAGTCTCCAAGAAAATGAACAGGAATGGCGAGCAATATACTCACCTCTCAATAATCAAGGGAACCGCCCCTCCATTATTAAAAGATAATTATATTACGGCTTTTTCTGCTCTCTTTGACTCAAAATCTCTAAGTCGAGCCAATGTATCAACTTTTATATATCGAGATTGTAACTCACTCCAAATATCTTTTAAAGCTTCATTTGTATTACCCTTCAATCCTTCAAAATTATATTCGATAATAGCCTCATCTATGGGGATTTCGCCTAATAGAATACCTTTATATTCTTGTTTTATCTGATGATACAAATCATTATCTCGAGGTTTATTTAATATTCCATAAAATGGGATATCTAATTTTGCTGCAAGTACTCGTAATTGCTCGAATACCTTTTTACTATTAATATGTGGCTCTACTACCCCCACCAACATATCTACTCCACTAAATAATCCAAAGTGTAACATATCCGCCCCCGCAACACCATCAATAATCACTTGATTTTCTCCTTCATCTAATAAGGGTAAATAAAATTTCAGAGGAGCAGAATGTCCATGAGCACACCGAGAACTATACAAAACATCTTCAGCTCCAAGACCTACTACTTGTAAAGAGAGATTACTATGAATCGGATAACTAATAGATTGTGTGAATTCATCTGAGGGTTGAAAACTAAATTGAGGCAGAGACCTATCCTCCAATACAATACGTGACCATTTTGAGTCTTGGGGTAATCCCACCTTACGCTGAAATTCACTATGCACCCGATGAAATGTTCGTGTATCATCTTTCACCTCAAATCCAAGAATACTTGCCAAATCCATATTATGATCAGCATCAATTGCAAGTACGGAATATGTTTGTGCAAGAAATCGACTTAACAACCAAGAAGTTGTACTTTTCCCACTCCCCCCTTTTCCTACGATTGCAATTTTCATATCACTAAACACTTATCTAAACACTCTATAATCTCCTTTTTATCCATATTAGCTCCAATAAAAACAATTTTTTGCTCACCCTCAACCTCTCCATCTTTAGATTTACTCCAATATCCATACGGGTCAAGATTAATAATATTACCTGCCTGAGACCATAGTAAAGCCGTCGTAAGATCAGAATTATCCCAAGCAAACCCTTTAGACCTCACCGCTCCCTGCAATGTTCCATTTTGTAATAATTCCATCAACTTTTGTCTATCAAAAGGCTTTTTACTCTCATAAACAAAGCTACTAATCCCATATTCTTCAGTCTCTGGAGTATGTTCTCCTCGCATTTCTTTAAGCCAACCTACATTTTGAGAAGCCTTATCAAAATCAAATAATCCCGTATTGAGAATTTTATCAATGGGAATATCCCCTTTCACCGCCTCAATAATACGAGCATCAGGATTAAGCTTGGCTACAATACCTCGAATAGTACCCACAGTTCCCTTATCCACCAAATCAACTTTAGATAATACAATAACATCAGCAAATTCAATTTGATCTGTAAGAAGTCCTACAATAGTTCTGGTATCCTCCTCTCCAAGAGATTCATCAGTATCTTTCAGTTGATCTTCAGAGGCAAGATAATTCATAAAATTAGCCACATCCACCACCGTCACCATCGTATCCAATTTTGCAAAATTAGACAAAATATCTCCAGACTCATCATCAAAAGTAAAGGTCTCCGCAATAGGCAATGGTTCAGATATTCCAGTAGATTCTATAACTAGATAATCAAAACGATTTTCTTGAGCTAATTTTTTCACCTCCACCAATAAATCTTCCCGCAATGTACAACAAATACATCCATTACTGAGCTCAACCAGTTTTTCTTCGGTCTTACTCAGAGAAACCTCATTATTAGCCACCAATTCAGCATCAATATTCACATCAGACATATCATTCACAATCACCGCAACCTTAAGACCCTGCCTATTTTTAAGAATAGCATTAAGAAGAGTAGTTTTCCCACTACCCAAAAATCCAGATAAGACCGTCACCGGTAAAAGTTTAGCTTGTTTATCTTGCATAATATTATCTAATTTACTTTTCACAGTATATCAAAAAATATATCTAAATGCAAATCATTTGCAACATGGATATAAGAAGTATACTTAATTATGATATAATATCATTATAAACTAAATCTAAAATGATGGCGCATACAGATTCTAAAGATTTACAAACCAAACTTGAGCCAACCCAATATAATATAGAAGTCGGAGGCCATTATTATCATTACAAAAGTCCTCAAAAACATTATAAAGTACTCAATCTAGCCCTATTAGAATGGGATGAAGAGCCTGTAGTAGTGTATCAGAGTGTAGTAGACAATCTAATCTGGGTAAGGAGAATTAATGGCGAGAATGGTTGGAATACCCTCGTCAAACTAGATAATGGCCAAGTTGTGAATAGATTTGAGAAGGTGAAAAAATAAGTTTTAATTGTTATTTGTATGAGACATAAAATAGACTTTGATAAATTAATTATTTCTGATATTCGTTTTGACTCATTAAAAAATGATAAGCTTTATCCTCATTTTGAAGACCTTATAAACCCTACCACTGAAAAAGAGCTTAAGAAAGCATTATCTCTAAAGCTCTCAGCAATATTTTTCTATAGTGACATAGTGTTAAATGAAACGAAAGCTTCCCCAATAATTGACTATGCCCTACCTTTTTCTGAATTTCCTAAAACTGAATTTGAAAATGATATTATAAAAAATTTATTTGAAGATATCTGTATTACATTTAGATCAAGTTTAGATATTTTAACCCATTTACTTTCTATCCAGATCAAGTTTCTTCCTTCATTACCTACAGATCCCAATGGAGAATATCATGGTTTTAAACGAGGAAAAAACAAAAATACATTAAAAATATTAGAGCAATATGCTCCAGCTTTATATTCAATATTTCACAAGAATATAAATTGGATCAATCAACTGTGTGATTATCGTGATATTATTATCCATAAAAAAGGGTATCTTGATATAAGTTATTGGACTAAAATTCAAGAAAAACAATCAATTACTTGGATAACTCCAATGCTCGATAATGGAGAATCAATAGAATTATTTACTATTAAAATTCGTGACAAAATAATTGATTTTTATAAAGAAATTTTAACTAAATATGATAACCTAACTCCTCAATCCAACACCTCGGGGGAGTAGTATTAAACTTTTTATCAAGCTTTTATATCTTTCGTATTTTTTATTTTATGAACAAGATATAATTGTCTTGCCATCAGAATATAATTAATAGTCATCCATATAATATATTTTATCCATCCATATGGGTCTCCCCTCTCAGAATCAATTTCCATACCAATAGTAAAATGAACCCCCATAATAGATACAAAGAATATTCCTACTACCCAAAATAATTTTCTCTGATATTTCAGTATAGATATTTGTAACCATAATAACAGAACAAATGGAAAAAGTTGTATATATATTATTAGTATTGATCCTATTATCCCCTCCCATATCATATTCCATTCCATATATTTACCTACTCAATACTAAACTCTATTTTTTCTCCCATACCAGGTGATATATATTCCATAATGTTTTCTCTTTTTTGAGTACCCTCAAATATATAGTTAATATCTATAGAACAATCTTCTGGAATCTTAATCCAAATTGTTTTTCTATCTCCTTTATTTAAGTCATTAAGAGATTTCTCTTCACAACCTAGAATTTGTATATCTGTAATTTTATCTGATGTAGAATTTATAAGTGTAATCCTTGTATAATTAGTTAATAATATAACAAAATAAATGTATGAAATTACTATCAAAACATTTAGTACTATTATACTACAAGATTTTAGTTTTATATTTATACTATTTTTACTAAAAATTATTATAAATCCTAAAATAATACTTATTATAAGAATTATTATCCCTATAAAATAACTTATAAAAATAATATCTGTTGATAAAGTTATATAATAAAACCCAAATAAAAATGTTTCTATCAGGAAAAATACTAGAGCTGTTATGATTGTAAATTTTTGTAAACTCATATATAATTTAGTACCAAATTAATAATTTACTCTGAACTCCACTCACACATCTTTCGCGTAGAAAATTTGTTGAGCCAGACCATGCTCCTATAACTCTTCCTACGGCATTATTATGTAAATCCATATTTCTATATATCCCAGTACTTTCTGATTCATGTCTAGTACCTATTTCATATGAATGCTTTGCCCCAATAACTTGTACCATTCTTCCACTCCAATAACAATGTCTAACTGCATCTGCACCACCATTACTTAGTGACCACCCATATTGTCTATGAATAGATAGGGCTACGTTTTCCGCCTCTTTTCTAATAGATCCACTGGCTAATCTACATGCATTCGTATTCCATGGCAATGCACAATACTGTATTTCACTCCAAGTAGGATCTGCCACAACAGGATATACAATACCAGCTACATTTTTCAACCGTTTCTGTATCTATTGCTTGAACTGTCAATATTGGAGACACCTGTAATCCCAATATTGCTATAATTGTCAGATTTATAATTTGAGTTTGTAGTTTCATAAACATTTACTTTATATATGAATTCTAGATTTTTTGTTAAATATTGTCAAGTTTTGTGAGAGATGTTTAATAAATTAAATATACAGCTTACATTTTATGTGGTTTTATTTTATAATATTTATATAAAATTATTTTAATAATATATTGGTAATGATACATTATTCAACGGAGATTCAATCTGGAAGACGAAGTAATTCAATAAAAAATTTTTTACAGAAAAACTATCTCTCTGTACTAACTATAATGCTATTTATTATAAACTCATATTTTATAGATTTAATTCCCCAACTATCATCACTTTCCAATTTATATAAATTTTTATTAATACTTGTTATATCAATCGGGATACCTACTTTTATAATGATTATAAGTTCCCAAAATACCAAAAGTAATTTTATTTATATTGATAAAAAAGTTAATAATAATGCTGTTAATATCCAAATTGATATACCTCATGCTTGGGATATAACTAACTTGATAAAGACCTTTTTTATTAGCTATATAGATATCGCAAAAGAATTATATCAGGATGATAAAATCAATTCAGTGTGTGTTTATATGGAGGATGTATTCATAGATAAAAATAAAAAATTTATAGATATATGTTTATTATTAGAAATTAATAAAGCTGATTTTATAGAAAGTAAATGGGATAAGGTAGAAGAAAGATATATAGCACTTGGTCCAAAACTAGACAAGGTCAAAAAGAAAATATTCATTCATAAATCATATTTAAGAGCTATTGAGTTAGAACAACCTAAAGAAGAATCTCTTTCAGTAAATCAAATTATATATAGATTTTAAAATTAAACACTTTATGTCTTATGGAATTAAAATTTATAAAAAGCAAAACAACTCAAAATCACATTCAATTATATTTACTATATGGGTTAAAGGCTATTTATATGGAGTTAAAAAATCAATTAAAAGATACCGTGATTTTTACGAACTAATCGATAAGGATCCTATATATGGAGTTTACTGTTGTTTTTATGAATTATCGACTTTATTGGAACACTTATCCTCTATTGAGAACTATCTTAAAAAAGCTAAGTTATTAAATATAGATGAATATTATTGGGTAAATTATAGGAACTATTTAAGGCATGATATTCGTGAAAATCTAGAAAAGTACACAGACAACAGAAAAACTTCTAGATTAAAATTTTTTCATAAAAACAACTCTGAGCTAGAATTTAAATTAGAATTTGAAAAAAATCACGTAATATTTGGTGATAAATTCGGTGATAAAAATGTCTATTTTAGATTTTTAGACGTTGAACAATACTGTAGCAAAATAGAAAGTAAAATTAAGGACATTGATGTTAATGCTAAGGAATTAGGTTTTTTAAAAAAGGAATAGACCTATATAATTATATATTTAAACTAAAAAATTTCATCTTACATCCTTCCTTGCCCCAAACCCGACTACATAGCAAACTATAAATATTGTAATGCTGTGATTGAGTTAGACTGACCTATCATAATTTTACTTCACCTTCAAATTTCTTATTTTACGAACAAGATATAATTGTATTAACATAAGAATATAATTAACCGTCGCCCAAATAAAATATTTTATCCAATCAGATTCTCCTCCACTTAAGCCATTATTATCAATATAAATAGCCTCCGCATAAGTAACAAATATTATTCCTATAATCGAAAGAAAAGATATTAAACTAAACCAAAAAAATTTTTCCTTAAAGATATGCACATACCACTGCACTAATATAAACATCAAGAATGGAATAATATAGATATAAAATAAAAATAAAGGGACTATTAAATCATACATATTGACATTATAACTTATATCTATTTTTTTTCATAATATACCATATCCTAAACAATCCAATATAACTTACTCCTGTCAAAATCAGAACATACCATAGGCTAAAAAGATTAATAGACCTATTTAATTCATCAGCTATAATCGATTGTAATATCACTATATAAATAATACTAATCTGATTAATAATTAAATAAATACAATCTTTTATTAACTTTTTATTTTTCAAACTATATACCAAAGCCATACTTATACATATAGGTGGAAGCATATAGATAAAGAAAATATATATAACTGCTATTATATCAAGAACTATGTTGTATATCATATAATAAACTTAAGGATTACATAAAGCTGCTAAAGTTCTTATATATCCCACATTTGGACGAAATTCTTCTAAATTCCAACGGTCCTTCAACGGAGCAATATCCACGTGACATCTATACTGATTAAACATACTATTGTATCTTGACCCTGACCATCTTCTTCCTGACTTAGTATGTACCTCTAAAAACCCTCCTGAAAGATTATCTCCTCCCCATGCTCGAGCACATGATGTAGGTATAATACTTAATGATTCTTCGGATCCTCTACGAATCCATCCTGACCAAGAAACATATTGCGAACAATACACTGGATCGGCTAAAATAGGGTATATTGCATTAGTAGTATCTATATGTTGGGTTAAAATATTTCTATCTAAAGTATACCAGGTTTTTATATCTTTTCCCTCAGCATCTTTTGCCCACGGTGATAATATTGCTGATTCTATTTGACCTTTATTGTTAATAATATCTACTCCTCCTTTATTATTCAATTTAAAACTATATCCTTTCTGTATTTCTATAGGGAAATTATATGCGGTTGGAGCTTCATTATTCTTAATATTAATTACTTGTCTGATTCCACCTTCTATTCCCTGCACCACAACATCTACCTTGTCGGAAATATAAATAACTTGTCCTTCGGTTGTAGATATTGTTGCTTTTCCTATATCTGCTATTCCTATTGATACTGTACCCTTTTGGATATTTTTTACTTGTATCTTTTTCTTATTTTGATCTATAATTACTCCTATATCTCCTTTCCAGTATTCTGACTTTTGATTCAGCCTCTCTACTCTCAACTTAGCGGGGTCTTGTTTTTCTATTTTTTGTATAGTTTTTAAAGTTTCTGATGCTTTTTCATCAGCACTAACTAGTATAGGAAATAAATTAAATATAACTCCTACAGACAGTAGTAATAGAACCTTATTTTGTGATTTCATAGTTATATTAATAAATAATATCCATTAGATTCATTATAAATAAATTTATTATATTTGTAAATATATAACAAAAATATACCCCCTAACTCCTCAACCCCACACCTTTTCTCAAAAGAATTACATCAGTAATAGATAATATCAAGACCAACATCACCAAGATTACAACTGAGATTGTAATTGAGACATCAGTAACTCCAAAAAATCCAAATCTAAAGCCATTAACCATATACAGAATTGGATTAAATTTAGATATATTTTGCCAAAATTCTGGTAGAGCATTGACTGAATAGAATACTCCCCCCAGATAAGTGAGTGGAGTCAATACAAAGGTTGGGACAATAGCGGTATGATCAAACTTTTTAGCAAATATGGCATTTAATAATCCTCCTAAAGAAAAAACTGTCGCGGTCAAAATTGAGAACATCAAAACCGCCCAGATATTCATAACTTCTAATTTTGTAAAAGCTAAGGCCACCAACAGAACTAGAACCCCAACACCCAACCCTCTAACTATACCACCGACAACATAACCCCAGACAATAACCCAATTAGGAGTTGGTGATACCAATAATTCTTCTATGCTTTTCCCAAATTTTGCTCCAAAAAATGATCCCACTACATTTAAAAAAGAATTTGTAATAATTGCCATCATCACCAATCCAGGCACTATAAACTGCATATAACTTACTCCTTCAATATCCCGAATTTGAGACCCTACAAAAGAACCAAAAATCAAAAAGTATAAACTCGTAGTAATAACTGACGGTAGTAAAGTCTGAGGCCAAATTCTAATAATTCGAATCATTTCTTTATGTATAATAGTATATAATGGTATCAAAATAGGTGCTTTCATATTATTGTGAAACCTTATTAATAAATACTTCTTCTAAGCGATTAGTTTTATTCCTAATTCCTGTCACTTGTAGTCCTTTATTGTGGAGTTCATTGGTAATATCATATAAATCCTCACCTTGTAATAAATCTGTTTCTAACCTGCCATTTTCCTTAAGTCTATATCTAATTGGTAAGTCTTTAACTTCTCCCACAATATCTAACACCAAAGTGTCTTTTTTTAGCTCAGATAATAATTCCTTAACCGTACCTATCTCAAGGATATTACCTTTATTAATAATCCCAACTCTATCGCAAAGATTCTCCGCCTCCTCCAGATAATGAGTAGTCAGGATAATAGTAACCCCTTCTTGATTGAGCTCCCTTACAAACTCCCACATCTCTCGCCTCAAGTCAACATCTACTCCTGCGGAGGGCTCGTCTAAAATCAGAATCTCAGGCTTATGAATCAGAGCCCGCACAATCATCAAGCGTCTCTTCATACCTCCAGATAATTTCATTGAGATTGTGTCTTTTTTATCCCATAATCCCAATCTTTTTAATAGAATTTCAGCCCGATCTTTTGCTTCTCTCGCGGGCATCCCATAAAATCCAGCTTGCTGAACTATAATATCTTCCACCTTCTCAAACCAATTAAAATTGAACTCCTGTGGGACTACTCCAAGATAAGTCTTGGCCTCGGAAGGAAATTTAGCAAAATCCAAGCCATTTATTACAATTTCACCTGAAGTTTTATTAGCAAGTGTGGTAAGTAAATTGATTAAAGTAGACTTACCAGCTCCATTTGGACCCAAAAGCCCAAAAATCTCACCCTTATATATAGTTAAATCCACCCCATTGAGAGCCTTCACCTCACCATCTCTATAAGTCTTATATAAGTTCTTGATCTGTAGAGCAATTTTAGACATACATTAAGTCTTAAGTTATGAATATATTATAGCATATAAATTACAATATAGTTCATTCACAAATTCGGCATCAAATCTTGACAGTACCTTAATTATATGTTATTTATTTATCTGCACCTTTACATCGAAAAAATGAGATTAAAAAATCCTAGAAGGATTATCAATAACCTTCTAGCATCATTACTTATTTTAACTATAGAAGAGGATTTAGAAGAAAGGGATTTTTTATATCTTATTGATATGATTCTTAAAAACCCTGACTCAAACCCAAAGATAGAATATTGTCTTTTGACTGGAAATAAATCCACAATGTCTCGAATAGTTGATAGCATACAATCCTGTTATAATATTAACTGGATTGGAAAATATTGTATAGCTTCTTATAAAAGCACGTGCAACAGATTTGTGCCAGTTGCCGATGCAAATTATCGGGCAATGGAAGCACTAGAAATATCTATACGAGGGTTAAGAATATTATATTCTCCATTTGCAGTATTGCCTACTTACATAGGAATATTTATGAACCTAAAATATGTTGATCTAATTATTAACTGCAACATACTAAATAAGAGTAGATGTAGATGTCCAGGATGGAGTCATGGTTGCGATCATGAAAAGAACAACTCTGGATTACATTATTATTCTAATAATCAATCTGAATCATCTGAAGCATTTGATACCCTAGTTACAAGGTATTTTCAAGGTGATGGATTTACATTTTGTTTAGTAGATATACCTAATCTACTAAATGAAAACCTAGAAAGTTGGTTTGGAATTCAAACAGCTGAATTACAGTATTAGAAGAACTCGAAAGTTCTTTGACCACCTAAAATCTAGACGAGACCGCCAAATGTGTGGTCTTTTTTCTTTTTATTAAAGATTTTAATTTATATTAGGTAATCAAAATATCAAATTGCTTTTTGACAAAATTACCTCTGAAAAATTACCTCTGATTAAATTATTAATTTTTTCTCTGTTTTAATAATTGTTTACATATAAGTTCGTGCGGTCAGATTATATCCAAACTTGCAAATAAATCTAAAATATGTTATATAGATAAGGCTCTTTGACAATTTTGTGTTATGACTAGAGTTCTTGTTTGGAATGTTGGCATCGCATCCAATCAAACCCCCATTGATAACTTCAGAATACAAAAAATTGTAAATTTTATATCTCTTCAAAACCCTGATATCTGTGTTTTGATGGATGCTTTTGAGTTGAATGTTCCAGCTTATCTCCTCGAAGAACAATTTCTGGGGTATACTATCATAACTTATCCTTTACAGATTCCTTTATGGCTAAATAAATCATCATATTGTGTACTTATTAAGGGATTAGAAGGTGTATCCATCGATGCTTTTCAAATAGAACATCAAAGGTATGTTCTAGAGATTAAGGTCGATAGTGTTAAAATTCTGGTAGCATATTTAGAATATGCCGATCATAGGATAAGGAGACAGCAACTAAATACTATCCTGTCACTTGACGTGGATAGTATTTGTGGAGACTTGAATACATTCTTTAGGAATGTACCAAGAGAGTATTTTGGAAATCCATTAAAAATACTCAATCACTGGAAGCAGATCGGACTGTATATTTGTAGCAAACAGGTTAGGAATATGCATGTACCTAGAAGGGTGTTATCAGATCGTGGATGGATACTGATGTCAAAGAATCAATACTCTTTCCCTTTACCATTCTTCTGGAAAACTTTCCTGAGGACCCCTCTACTTAAACGGACGGAGTTGATTTGGAAGGTAATATTTAATGATACTGTATTAGATCCAGATAATGTACTAGCTCGAGACCCCGGTATTTTTGAATACCCTCCAAGTATAATTACTAAAAGCATCCTTAACGGACAAGATATTATGGGGGAAGCCTCTGATCACGGAGCAATATACTTCGAAGTTTAGTGATAAACACATCCCACAGCCACTCCCCCTTACGGAGTGGCTTTTTTCTTTTTTAATTTTTTAGCTTGCTTCTGATAATATCTCAAAATTCTAAGACGATAAAATATTCCAAGAGTATCTATCAGAGTATCTCGAGTTGTTTTATAGGTCACTCCACTCGCAGTTAAGTTGAGATATAATCTTACTGGCACTTCCAAAATAGCATATTTATAATAGCGAGCTAATACCAACATCTCGATATCAAAAGCATAACGCTTAACCACCATTTGATCCATAATAAAGGTGATTTTCTCCCGCTCAAAACCCTTGAGACCAACCTGAGTATCACTAACCCCTAATCCAAACAATACAAAAGTAGTGAGTTGAGCACCAGCACTAATAACTCGTCGGAAAAATGGATATTGAATCACCGAACCTCGAGCCCGTTTTGAGCCAATCACCACAGGAGCCTCGGTAATCTGTAAGGTTGCAATCACCAAAGAAATATTCTCAACCGGAAAATCAAGACCCGCATCATAGAAAATTACATATTTACCCTTAGCAAATTGTAATCCATACTTCAGAGCCCAACCCTTACCTTGATTCGGGGTAGAGAGATTAACTGAGGTCAACTCAGAGTCATAGGGATAAGCAGCGTCAAAAGTCTCTTTACATCCATCAATTGCAATAATAATTTCTATATTTTCTGGCTGTTTGATAGCATAAGCCTCGAGAGCTAGAATTGTTTTTACAATATTATCCTTCTCTTTATAAGCAGGCACAACAATACTAATGTCAATCATAAAGCAGTTTTATATATACACTTAAATTTATAATATCATAAAAATATTATTTTTACCAAATTTTTGCCCCCTTTATTTTGTCTTCCTTCCTCCCTACGGGAGGTAAATGGAGGGAGTACCCGTAGGGGGAGGGTGGACATTATTTTGTCCCTCCATATTTCGTAGGAGCTACCTTTCAGTCGCCTGTATATTGTCCTCCTCCGGTACTTCGTACCACCTCCCCCAAGGGAGGATATTATTTTTGTCCCTGCCTACCGCAGGCAGGCCTCGTTGGCGAGGGTGGCGACGAAGTCGACGGGTGTGGACTGTACCTGTATTTCTGTCCTCCCTTGGGGGAGGTGCCCGCAGGGCAGAGGAGGACAAACCACTACAATCTACTACCTTCGCCTCACAACAAATTTCCCAATAGTCCAAACACCAGCCCCCACCGCAATCGCAAATAACCCATAAAAAATCCAATTCGCCACCAACACACCCCAAGGTTTATGATAACCAAACTCACATTCTGAATTAGCAGGTAAAATAGAAGCTTGAATTAACCCATCCTTCTCCGAGCTAGATTCCACTATTCCGCCACCCCTACAAGTCCATTTAAATTGAGGAGAATACATCTCTGACACCCTAACCTTTTGCTTTTCATCTCCAGTCTTTACAATAGGATTATAAGAGAACTTCTGAGCAATGTTTTCCCCCGAGACATAAGATTTTACATCTTGCACCTCATAAATACTATATCCTTCTACCGTAGAAGTAACTCTACTAAAACCATCTCTCTTTTGTAACAAATAACAGCTAATAAAGTTTTTATCATTTTCAAACCTATCCACACAATAGTCATCATAACCACTAAATACAATATATTTAACATTATAATCTCTCAGAATTTTAGCCCAATCTTTAGCAGGATATTGTATTAAAACTTTATCAAATTCATTAAAATACCTCTGCCCCACCGACATCAGACGAGTATGATTCCAAGATCCATCATCATCACGAGTCAAATCTAGAATTCTATACTCCATATTAGGATTTAGATCGTCCAAAATTTTCTTTGCACGCTCCGCCCCCTCTAGATGATAATCCATAGAGGGAACAGTTCTAAAAGTATACATTTGCACCGCCTGATACCTAGCCGATATAATCACTATAATCAAAGCAAAAGCACCAGCAAAGGCTGAGCTCAATCTCCAAGACCTAGATTTAAATTCATTCCCAATATAATACCAAATCACCCCTCCCAAGACACTCACCCCCATAGCAAAAACCATCATAAATCTCCCCGGAGTTCTAAGTCCCCAAAAATAAGGGAAATACTCATTCAAAACCCTATACAGCCAAGAATTACTATACCCAAGAGACAGATACCCAGCCAGACAAGACCCCAACCAAAGAGGCAAAATATATTGATTTCTCTTAAACCAGAAAATAGCCCCCACACCCAGAGAAACCCAGAAAACCCAGATCAAACGATTCTCCAAAGGCACCGACCTCAAATTATAACCAATCTCCTCAGATACAATCCCCTCTTTGTTTTGTAAATAAACCAACTCATCAAAAGTCGGAGAATAAAAATCCTTCACAAAAGGTACAATTCTCTCCTCCGTCTGAGACTCATCCAGAATCCCATCAGCCTGACGAAACCCGAAGAAAGTAGGAACCAAAACATGCAAGCCCATCAGCCCCACCACAAACCAAACCGCTCCAAATAAAATCCCCCTACGAAAAAATGCCTTCTTAGATTCAATATTCACCAAAGCCATACCAATCATAATCACCATAAGAGGTAAAACATTAGTAAAGACCAAAGTAATCCCCGACACCAAAGTCGCAAAAGATAAAATCACACCCAAGACAACAATTCTCAAAACATTCTCCCACCATTTTACTTCACTCCTATGAAGAATTCTCAACCAAGCCCAGACAATCCACGGCAACAAACTATAAGCCACCCCGAACTCTATTACTCCACTCAAAACCGACAAAAAGAAAGGATTCAAAGCATATACTAAAGCCACCAAAATCTGCGCCGAGATACCCGCAATTCTATTCTCTAATTTTGGCATAATAGCACGGTACAAGACAATAGCACCAATCCCCGAAATCACAATACTATTAAATTGATGAATTTTAATCCCTAAATAAAAATCCCCAGCAATCCAACTCAAAAACTCTGTATCCAAAACAGCCCAATTACTAGTCAAGACATTCCAAGCTCGCCCAAACTGATAAAACCACCCCGAACTAAACTGCTCCCAAACATCAGACAAAACCACCATCCCTCCCATATCCAAAAAACTATTATGCGGAATCCCAGACCTCATAAAATACCTACCCGACACCAGTACTAAAGCCACCAAACAGAATCCAGCAACCCACACCCAGTCCTTAATTTTAGACAACCACTTCACAACCCAAGACATAATTCCATCCAAAAAACTCTCCAACCAAGGCCAAGACAATTTATGATTACTCCAAATCTCACTAAAAACCATAATACACAAAAGATAATATACATTCACCGCAAAGACCTCAGCCAATTCATCCAACTTCAAGGCAAGAGCAATAGGAGTCAGAGTCAAAAGCCCCAAAGCCACATACCCAGCCGGACGATTATCTATCCGAAACAAAATAACCCCCGCCACATAAGCCCATAGCAAAGCCCCCCACACCTCACCAAAAGACCAAAACAAAAAAACAAAGACCAACCCAACCACAGCCAACCTCAACCAATCTAACCCCGAAATCTTAGATTTCATAACCTATAACATAAATTTTAATATTCCCATTATACCACAAACAAAACTTTTTTGACTACAAATATAAATTATGTTATTTTTTAAACATCAAGTAAAATTTTTATACTATGCAATTCATCCTAAAAAACTTACTTCACACATCAGAATCCAAGTATTTAGTAATTTTTGTCCAAGGGTTTCTTGGTAGTAAAAACTCTCCATTATGTCAATCTATTTTCAATGATTTATCTATGTATGGAATTGACTTTTTTACATTTGACTTTCCAGGGCATGGAGAAGATATTGCTCAATTAGCAAGTCTCTCTGAGATGACAGTGATTTTATCAGAACAAATACAAAAATTAGAATCAATGAATCCAACAAAGAAAATTATTTTAATAGGACATTCTCAAGGATCAGTAGTCATATACAATTATTTAATTAATACCAAAAGAGCAATCCCAACTTTATTTCTAACCCCTGCTTTTGATATATTTAATATAATATCAGCTAGACTTAGTATAGAGGATATGTCAAAACTAAAAACCAGCAATATAAAAAAAGAGTTTCGCCCAAATACAACAAAAGTCATAACAGCTAACTGGATGGAAGAATACAAAAATCAGAAATATGACTTTCAATTACCAAATTCTAAATATCTGGCTATCTTTGGAAATGAAGATAATATTGTTGATCCAATCAAAAATCTAGGGATCTATAATAAAATCTCAGACAACTCAAAGCATATTTTCATCAAAGGGAACCACACATTTCTTAATAACACTGATGAGTTAAATAATATTGCTTATAAATTTATTGCCGAAGCTTAATAATCTTTAATTTATAATATTGTCAAACTATAAATATTTTGTTATTATAAATCCTGTAATTGTACCTTTTTCCAAATGATGGAACCTAAACTTCAAACAATGCTAAGTATGAAGCCATCAATTCATATTGAGAACTACCATAGATACCTAATTCCCCAAAAAGTAATAGTTGCGGCTAATCACCCATACTTAAGTCAATGTGATTGGTTGACCCCAAAAGATATTGATAAATGTTGGGGAGAAAATGAGTTTAGACACACATCTTTACACATACCAATCATAAGAACTAGAATATTCGAATCAATCTTAGGAATTAAAAATGACTGGAGAATTTTGATGAAGCCAATAGGTTTCAGACCATTACATGAAAACAAACTAAGATGTATACATTTACCCAATACAAATGGCTTTAATTTCTTTAGAGACTCGCTATTGTATAATTTTAATAAAATAGTTATCTTCCCAGAAGGAGGTAAAAACACTGGGAAGATACACTCTAGTTTTGCCAGATTAGCATTAGAATTAGAAATTCCAGTAGTCTATGTTCAACTACCTCCAATAATATCGCTTTATGGTGATATACATCAGAGAGGAGCTGTTTTGAAATATATACATAAACCCCAAAAAGAAGATACCATAGATAAATTAATAAAGCTCTTTTATCAAAAACTATCTCTAATCTAAAATGACACCTCGGTGTCATTTTTACTTTTACAACAGATATACTAATCTTTTCACATGGACTAGTAATCAAAAGCCTACTCCACTATATATTAGGATTCTCAGATAGATATATATCGTTTTAAATTAGAAAATACAGGAATATGCGAATTTAGATTCACAGAAGAAGGATGGTTCCCCATAGCTATCAATGATACAAAACACTTAATAAAATAATATTCTACACACCCAACAATATGCTATAATAAAAATATACTAATTAATCTCTACAAAATATGTTACTCACAACCACATCCCAAATTTCAGGAACAGAAATCACCGAATACAAAGGAATAGTCAACGGAGAAGTTATACTAGGAGCCAATGTATTCCGAGACATCTTAGCCTCAATCCGAGATTTTATCGGAGGAAGGTCATCCGCCTATGAAGAAGTATTAAAAAAAGCTAAAGAAGAAGCTCTTTATGAAATGCAACAAGAAGCAAAAAAACTAGGAGCCAATGCTATCATCGGAATAGACATAGACTATGAAATGATAGGGACAGGAATGTTAATGGTAGCCATCAGCGGAACCGCCGTCATAATCAAAGAATAAAGCTATAGTTAGTTTTTGTCCCTCGCTGGCGAGGGTGGCACGCAGTGCCGGGTGTGGACTGAGCTTCGCTCCCCTTTTACGATAAAAAGCATACCCAAGATAGTAAATCTAAACTTGACAAAAAACACTATATATTGTAATATAGTCACATATTTGGGATTGTCCCACGTACCTCTCCTCGGAGAGGACTATTTTTTATCTATAGAGATTAGAAAATCCCTTTTTTATATCAAAAAAGTCCTTATTATCTAAATCACCCATATAGGTTTGTTAGTCTTCTGAAATCTATTGTCCTTGCTTGAGCTAAATTTACAACTTGGGCTCTGCCCCGATGAGTAAATGAAACATACCAAGATCCCTCCTTTATTTTTGTAGAACAAGGCAAGACCATAAACTGATATCTACTTAGTTTTTTCAAAATTACAACTGGCCTAGTAAAACTATCGTTTTTACCACTAACCTCAGTACCTATATTTTCTCCCACACTACACCACCAAATCTGCCCTTCCTTAGTAAAGGGAGGTTTGCTATTAGATTGATCTAATTTAGGTTTTATAGCTAACCACTCCTGAAATCTTTTTATAAACTTTTGCATATTATTTTTTGATTCTTATATAACTAGTATATCTGAAATATTTTATCAAAGCAAAAACTCTGTCCACCTCCACCGCTACGCGGTCCCCCCTCGCCGGCGAGGCCTGCCTGCGGTAGGCAGAGACAGTTTTTGGGGTACTAAAATTCCCCTCTCAATGGTATTGCTCCTGCCCTATTGTCTCCCTTCCTCCCTACGGGAGGTAAATGGAGGGAGTACCCGCAGGGGGAGGGTGGATAAAACACAAACAAAAACTCTATCCACCTCCGGCTTAACAGCCACCTCCTCCAACTACCTACGGCAGTTAAAAAGGAGGACAATA
>Ga0207935_1000087_pt1 | contig 26189 bp, 29 predicted proteins | sample LakMenEpi30Aug10_FD_150746 | JGI IMG/M metagenome (GOLD analysis project Ga0207935, IMG submission 150746) | Freshwater microbial communities from Lake Mendota, WI - 30AUG2010 deep hole epilimnion (SPAdes) | ecosystem: Environmental > Aquatic > Freshwater > Lake > Epilimnion/Euphotic zone ...
CGGGAACCGAGCAGCGCAGCGATGTGGCGTGCAGCCGAGTCGGCCCCGCCGATGACGAGATCCTGCTGAGCACCTCCGTCAGTCCCCAATTCGGCCAGCAATCCCCCCTGCTCGGAGGCCGCCCTGACCATGTCCAGGAGTGACACCTCGGCAAGTTCGTGGGAGGAACTGAGCACCAACGCCGCATCGATGGTCGCCCGGGCGCGGCGCTGAGGGACCCAGCGATGAAGCCAGTCCGCCACGGTGATGCTGTCGAGACGGGCGGTTCGTTGCGCTGACAGTGGTCCGGCCTTTGTCTGACGAACGAGGAACGATGCACGCGCCAGCGGTGCGATCACGGACGGAAGTTCCGTCATTGACATCGGCATAGATCGTGCTCGCCGAAGCCTCGCCGAACGCTCGTCCCACCAGCCCACGTTCCCCGCTGCCGGTGTGGGGAAGGTTTCGAGTCCGAAGCGCTCGAGCAGCGCCCGGAAGTGGGAGTGACGGGCGCCGACCCACATCCCTCCAAGGTCCAGGGGCACCCCGTCGACGTGGTCCGTCCAGACTCGACCGCCCACACGGTCCCTGGCCTCGAGCACCATGACGTCCCGTCCGGTTTCCATCAGGTGCAGCGCTGCGGTGAGTCCTGCGTAGCCGGCACCGACGACAAGCACCTCGGTGTCGGGCCCTGAACCGATGGCTGCTCTCCCCAATCCACCCGTCACCAGAAGGCCTCCGTGCTCGATTATAATAAAACAGATGTTGTAAATAAGGTACTGCGGTTGCTCACAGCGGGCAACCGAGAAGGTGCAGGAATGCCACGCCACGTAGATAGCGCCCAACGGGACCACGAGATCCGCCGTGCCACCCTTCGGGTGGTCGCCAAGCTCGGCGTCAACGGGGTGACAATTCGCCGTGTCGCCGGCGAACTCGGCACCTCCACCTCGGTCATCACCCACTTCACCCGCGACAAGGACGACCTCCTGACTCGGGTCATCAGTGCCGAACTCGACGATCGTCGCAAACAGATCACCGACCTGGTCGCCTCGGCCGAGGACCCATTGTGGGCGGTGGTGAACTGGTCAGTTGAGGCCGACCCCGATGGGGTCTGGCCGGCGCTGGTCTCTGCGACAGCGGCGGGAGTAGCACCCCACATCGGTCAACTCGTCCGCGACTTCGACGCCTGGTGGACGGACCTCGTCTCCCAACTCGTCAAAGGGCGTCTGATTGACGGCCTCTCCGAACGGGACGCTGCGGACGCCATCGGCGTCGTCGCTGACGGACTGCTACTCGCACTTGATTCCGGTGACTGGTCGGCGTCCCATCGCCACCTGCTTGCCCGAGTACTAATCGGGCCTCTCCTCAGTCGGTGATTCGCCCTGAGCCGTCGCGAGTCTTCTCCTACAGGTCCCGGCGGATTTCACCCGGATTCCTTGGAGGGGTCCGGGCGGAACCGGGTTTCGGCAGTAGGCGACGGGAAAGCATCCACACTCGTGCTGCAGGCTTCCCCGGTTCGCAATGAAGGGTTTCCCCAGCGGCCACAGTGGGCTCGCGCTGACTGGGCGTTACGAAACTCCATGCAGCCGTCCATGGCGCATGACGACCGAGGAGCAGCGAACCTCCGTCAGCAGCAGACCACAGCCCGAGATCCCGGTTGCAGGCGTCGTCGGTCGGATCAGTTGGACCCGTCGAGTTCGTCCTGTCCGTCCGCTGCCGAAATGGCGGAGGTCACTGCGTCGAGGTTTCGGACCATGGTCTGACACGCCGGAATCCGCTGGAGGTCGTCGCCGCTCGGTGAGCCCGGGTTGACGTACTCGGCGAATCTCTCGAACCTGGTGTCCACTGCCTGGATCGTGGCGATGTCGTCACCGGTCACCGAACCGGCGGCGTTGATCTCGGGGGCAAGCGCAGAGAAGTCGGCGGCTGCGCCCGTGAAGTCGTCGGTGACGTCGGCGATGGCGCTCTGGCCCGACGCCTGCGCCAACTCGTCGAAGAAGGCATCGAGTGCCGTGGCCAGCGACGAGAACATCACGCTCCCCTTCTCAAGGAACGCAACCGTGGCGGCGGCGAACTCGGCCTCATCGCCGACAGCGGCCTCCAGCGTCACCTGGGCTTCGGCCAATTCCGCCGCGGAGGTCTCGACCGACGTCAGGTCCACCTCGCTGCAGGCCGCAGCCAGTGCCTCAGCACCGCCACTCTCGCTGCTGCCGGCGTTCCCCGTCGACGTCGTCGAAGCCGAGTCATCGCCGCTGGAGCACCCGACGACCGTCCAGGCCAACAGCACACCCGCGACGAGGAGTGCAGCAGGTCGCCGGCGACGACCAACGGAGGTGGAAGGCAGCAACATGGCGACTCCTTTTCGTCTCGGAGCTCGCCTGACGGCGGCGCCCGGATCGTTTCCTGGGCTTTGCATCAACGCATCCCCGTCATAGGGCTGGACAACCCCACTATAGGCACCTCCGCATCTGCTCGCCGGAGCCGTCTCCACCGAGTCCACGAGGCCGCCATGCGCCAGCGCCCGTCTCGTTGGACCGCGACAACAGGGGAACCTGCCGTGTCCGACCCACACGAGTCGGTGAGATCAGCCGGACTGACCGGTGTGACAACCTCGTCAAGTGGATGGCGAGGACCCAGCAACGTTGGTGCAGATCCTTGTCACCGGGACGAACTTCGACTCCAACCTCGTCGTGGATCTGCAGGACCTCGTGGATTCACAACCTGAGTCGCCAGGAATCTCGCCTACCGGCCGGGGCGAATTACCCCCGGACTCTTGGAGGGGTGTTAAGCGGAAAACCAAAACCCACCTGTTGCAGGTGATCGAGGGCGCTGAGCGATAGGTCCGCCAAGGCGGCTCACAGCTGGAGCCCTCACGTGGCTACACCATCCTCGACTGACGCTTGCCCTACCGTGGGGCCTGTGACCTCCACGCGCTACGACGAAATCGGAGCCGGCTACGCCGCCGTGCGACGGGAGGATCCGGTGCTGCGCAATGTGATTCACCGCGCACTCGGCGACAGCCAATCGGTCGTAAATGTCGGTGCAGGCGGCGGCTCCTACGAACCCGACGATCGGTATGTCATCGCCGTGGAGCCAAGTGATGTCATGTCTGCTCAGCGACCACCCGAGAAGGTGCCGGCACTCCGGGGCAACGCAGCCCCCCTGATGCTGCGCACCGATTCTGTCGACGCCGCCATGGCCGTGATGACAATCCATCACTGGGATCACCAACTCGAGGAGGGCATCCACGAGCTTCGCCGTGTCGCGCGCGGCCCTGTGGTCATCGTCACGGTGGACACCACCGTGAGCGGGCAGATGTGGTTGCTCCAGGACTACCTAACCGAGCTCGCCGACCTGGATCGTGGGACATTCCCGCCCATCGACCAACTGGTGGAGTGGCTTGGTGGCACCGTGGACGTGGAGTCCGTTCCAATATCGAGGGACACGCCCGACTGGTCCCTGCTCTCCTACTGGGCGCACCCAGAGCGCGTGCTTGACGGGACGGCGCGACGCGCCACCTCAGGGTTCTCTCGAATGGAGCCAGCGATCATCCAACGAGTGGTGGGCGACGTCGCACGAGACCTCGCTGACGGCATCTGGGACCGGCGTTATGGTCACCTACGTGTGCTGGACACCCTCGACGTCGGAATGCGCCTTGTCGTCGCACGTCCGTAAGGGCTCCAGCCCACCCGTTTTCCACTAAAGACGATTGGGTTTCTTGCTAAAGACTCCTTGGAGGGGTGTAGGCGAAATTGGGTTTCGGCAGTGGTGTCAAGCGGGTTGATGCGGGTCGGGGGCCAGTTTCCCAGCGTTGGGGCTTAGGATTTCCCAGCTCGGCCCCAGAGCAAACAACGGCCCCTGAACCTCACTCTGCGTGGTTGAAGCGTCACGTCTAGGGGCGCGACGGCACCGACGCCAGCCTTACCGCTGGGGAAAAGCCGACGCTGCGAAGGAAAGCGAAACGCCCGCAGGGAACCGCACGCGCCTCGCTGCGGATCGCCGGGAGGATCGAACCGACGAGCTCGGCACGAGGGTGGGCCGCCACCGTCTTCGTGACCAGATCGTGCGGGAGATGGCGCTCACGCAGCCCGACGAGGTCGACCATGGCACCGAACTGGAGGTAGGCACCGAGTACCCCATCCCGGTCAGGGTCAACGCCCACCGTGGTGTGCACGATGATGGCGTCGGCGAGGTGGTCACAGGCCTCCTCCCGACCGGCTTGGCGGGCAGCGTCAGTGGCCGACGCTGCACTGCGGAGGGTGAAGTCCTCCCCTGTGACAGCGGTGACGAGTCCAACATCGTGGAGCAGACCGCACACCGCGAGCAGTTCCTGGTCGACCTCCACACCATCGACCAGTGCGAGGGCCTGCGCAAATATCGCCGTGCGGTAGGCGTGACCGAGCAGCCCCGGTGGCTGCACCTTCGCCGCATCCTCGGCATCCCGCACGATGCGGCTGTCGGGAAAGGCAAGCACGCCGGTCAGGTCGACGCCCGACGGACGACGCCGCCGGAGGCGTTGGGAGAACAGCTCGCGCTGGGTCCGCAGCGACTGGACCAGCATCCGCCGACGCTGCTGCCTCGTGAGTTGGCCTCCTGTCTCGGCCAGCCACCCCGGACCCCCGAGGCGATCGGGGTCCGGCAGGGGCCCGATACGGTCCTTGCGTTCGTGAGCGCTCACGCTGTATCTCCCTGTCGTGTTCGGTAGGCCTTGGTGTTGGCGCGGTTTCCGCACCGCGCCGTTGCGCACCACCGTCGCTGACCAGGGCGCGATTCGTCGTAGAAGACGAGGCTGCACCGCTCGTCGGCACACAGACGGAGGCGACCGTCCCCACGGGACAGCACGTCGATGGCGTCACGGGCCACCACTGCCAGGATCGGGGTGAACGTGTCGGCCGGGGCAACGAGCTCCGACGTCCCGCCGGCGGTGAGGCGAGGCACGGGGACCGCTGGGGTCGCAGCGTGGTTGATGACCTTGCGGTCCACAGCAGTGATGGCGTGACCATCAATGACCGAGCGGGCGGCCCGGTAGATGGCCTCCCGCAACCGACGGGCGTCCTCGAGTTCACTCTCCGTCGGCACGCCCGCCACAGGCAGGCCCACCTCCACGGCCCAGTCACGAAGATCCTCCCCGGTCGCGAGAAGTTCGACTGGCTGCACCGAGCGGAACCGGATCGTCCAGGTGAGGTCGATGCCGAGGCGTGACCCGAAGGCGAAGCGACCCGCACCCGTCGGCATCACGGATGGTCCGACGGGTCGGCCGGGCTGACGATCAGGTGGGCCTGGACCTCGAGCACCAGGTTGCCAGGCAACGAGGAAACACCCACGGCGAGACGTGTGTGCCGACCGGCATCTCCGAATGCCTCGACGAACACGTCCGAGGCGGCATCGATGACCGCAGTGTGCTCGGTGAAGTCAGGTGTGGCGTTGACGACGCCCAGTACCTGCGTGACCCGGACGACAGGTTCGAGCGAACCGAGGGCGTGACGGACCGTTGCGAGAAGGTTGAGAGCTGCAGAGCGAGCAGCGTCCCGAGCTTCTGCGACCGAGACACCCTCACCGCACCGCCCGACGCTGATGGAGCCGTCGGGGTGCGTTCCGAAGTGACCACCCACCCAGAGCTGCTCGCCGTGGTGCACCGCTGGCAGGTACTGCCCGAATGCGGGCAGAGGGTCGGGAAGGCGAAGCCCCGCCTCGGCGAGGCGCACTTCGGGGGAAAGGGTCGGTGCCACAGGCCGAACCCTACGACAGAGGTATAACTGCTGTCCATAGTTTCCGGTCGACGTCGACGCAGCAAACAGCCAGCGAATTTCGCCCCAGGTCCCCGGCGAATTTCGCCCAGACCCCTTGGAGGCGGCGGTGGGAATCGAACCCACGTACGGGGCTTTGCAGGCCCCTGCCTAAGCCACTCGGCCACGCCGCCAGGCTGTGGGGTACGCCCCCACATGGTGACCGGAGAAGCGTGTGCCCGGTGACCCCTGGGGCCTCCGGGCACACAACTCCACCGATTTGGAGCGGACGACCGGGCTCGAACCGGCGACCTTCTCGTTGGCAACGAGATGCTCTACCAACTGAGCTACGTCCGCAGGGTGAGCCAACACGATAGCAAGGCCGGCCCCATGGGCCGACATCGCCGCAATCGCCCTCAGTCCACCGCCGGTGGCCGCAGGTCGATGCGCAACGTCAGGACGCCGTCGTCGAGGCTGGCTTCGGCGTCGCCCACCATGGCGAAGTCCTGGAAGTCCACCTTGGCCTGCTCGATGAACAGGGTGCGTTCGTCACCGCCGACGGGCGGCAACGGGCGGGACCGCACCGCAGCGGCGCGTTCTTGGAACCGGCGGATCATGTCCTGAGGGTCAAACGATTCAGCCATGCCCCCAAACTACCGTCACGAAACGGATCGGGTTCCTCAGCGGGGGTCGGCGCCCGATCCGACCGAGCTCAGCGTCACGGGGTCGTCGTCGGCCCCTGACGTGTCGGCGGTCCGGTCCGGCACTGGCACATCGGGGCGGGTGTGACGCCAGTAGGCGACGGTGAGGACCACCGTGATGAGGGCGAGGGCGACCAGCGAGCCGACCGCCATGCGGACCTGGTTCGCCGGCGAGAACCATCCGCCCCCGGTGTCGGCGACCGTTGGCGTTTCCCCACCGTCGGGGTTCGCACCGAGCTGACCTGCCGATGGGCTGAGCACGGTGCCCTCGGTGACTACTCGCCCGACCTCAGGTTCCACCGTGGTCGGCACCGTCACCGACGTCGTCGGGGTCGGTGCGGTGGTCGGAGGCGACGTCGGTTCAGGATCGGGTGGAACGGTGGTGGTCGGCGCCTCGGTGGTGGACGTCGTCGTAGGGGCCTCGGTGGTGGAGGTGGTCGCCTCGGTCGTCGACGTCGTCGAACTGGTGGTCTCGGGTGGGTCCCCCTGGGCGGTGGCGACACCGCTCAGCACCGGTCCCGCACCGAGGATTGCCGCCACACACGCCACCACCATCAAACGGACCCGCGGGCGGCCAGTCGCTCCCGAATCGTGGTGGTGTCGTGACACGGCGCAGAGCGTAGTGGCCTTGCCGCTCACCGGGTCCCCGCCCCAGCGGGGCGCCCCGTCGCAGACGTCTGGTGGTGGGGGCACCACCACGTGGTGCGGCCCCCCACCGTGGATCGCCGAAGTTCGGCACCGTCCTTGGGGCACCGTCCACCGGGGTGGCGGTGCGGGGTGAGGGTCCCGAGGTGTGACCCGCCGGCACCCATGAGGTCGTCGAGCGTGGCGCGCAGGTGCCGGTGGAGTCGGCGCCGCTCGTTGCCGTCGAGCGAACCCGCCGGACGGGTCGGGGCCAACCCGGCCCGCCACAGCACCTCATCGGCGATCAGGTTCCCCACACCGGCGATACGTTGCTGGTCCAACAAGCGCGCCTTGAGTGCGGTGGCCGAACCCGCGAGCGCTGCGGTGAGCTGCCCTGAGGTGACCGCCAGCGCGTCGGGGCCGAGCCGGGTGAGGTCGGGGTCGAGTTCCGCCGACCCGAGGATTCTGGGGTCGCGCACGTACAACACCCCGGCGTCGGTGTGGATGCGCAACCGGATCCATGCCGGGTCGCGCCGCGACGGGCCGTAGACGAGTTCGTCGAGGCTGTCGTGGTCGTCGAGGCCCAACACGCCGGTCATACCGAACCGCACACCAAGCGTCGGTCCGTCGGTGGGAACCACCAACACTTTGCCGATGCGACCGGGGTCCGCAAGGGTGCGTCCCCGCAGGGCTCGGGCGAGTCGCGTCGCTCCCCCGGCGGGCCGCACGAACCGGGGGTCCACCACTTCGACACGGGTCACCGTGGCCCCCGCCACCCGGGCAGCGGTGCGGCGATAGAGCTCGACTTCGACGAGTTCGGGCACGTCTACCCGAGGGCGGCGAGCACGTCAGCCAAGACGTCGTCGGGGTGTTCGAGGCCCACCGACAGGCGAACGGTGGCGTCACTGATCCCGAGCCGCGCCCGACCCTCGGGGTCGAGGTGGTGGTGGGTGGTGGACACCGGATGGGTGGCGAGCGTCTCAGGCCCGCCCAGCGACGTGGCGATCCGCACCAGCGACAACCCTTCGATGAACCGCACCGCGGCCCCGTCGCCGTCCACGTCGAAACTGAGCAGACCACCGAAGTTGCGCATCTGGGTGGCGGCGATGTCGTGACCGGGGTGGGTGGGCAGACCCGGATAGCGCACGTTGGACACCCCGGGGTGGGCAACGAGGGTCTCAGCGAGTCGTTGGGCGGTTGCGGCCTGACGTTCGAGACGCACCGGCAAGGTGCGCAGACCACGAAGGCCGTTGGCGGCGTCATGAGGCGAAGCGGACGCCCCGTGGATCACGGCGAACCCCCACAACCAGTCGATCAGTTCACGCGACCCGGCTACCACCCCCAACGTGGCGTCGTTGTGACCGGCCATGGCCTTGGTGGCCGAATGCACCACCAGGTCCACGCCGAACTCGAGGGGACGTTGGCCGAGGGGGGTGGCGAACGTGGAGTCCACCACGGTGATCGGCCCCTTGATGGCGCCTAGGGCGGCGAGGTCGACGATGTCGAGCGCCGGGTTCGCCGGCGTTTCAGCCACGACCATCACGGTGCGACCCGGCTGCACCGCGGCGGCGAACGCCCCGGGCTCGGTGCCGTCGACGAACGTGACGTCGATGCCGAACCGGGGACACACCGCACCGAGCAGTTGGGAGGTCCCGCCGTAGAGCTGGTACTGAGCAACGAGGTGATCGCCGGTGGAACACATGCCGAGCACCACCGCCGAGAGCGCCCCCATGCCCGACGCGAACGCCCGAGCCGCCTCGGCGCCCTCGAGTTCCGCAACGGCCTCCTCGAACGCCGCCACGGTGGGGTTCCCGTTGCGGGAGTAGAAGCGTGTCTCCGTCGTCGAGGACGCGGCACGGCGCGCTGCGGCCACGTCGGGTGAGGTGAACGTCGTCGTCTCCCAGATGGTGGGGGCAAGCGCCCCCGCATCTCCCTGGCGTCCCGCGGTCACCGCCGTCGTCTCGGGGTTCGGGGTGTGTTCAGCCATCGTTGCCAACCTCCTCGAGCAGTGCGGTGAGTGCCGGGCCGACCTGGTCGGGTTCCAACAGGAAGGCGTCATGGCCGTGGGGGCTCGCAATGGTCAGTTCGTCACACGACGCCCCGCCAGCCACCAACCCTTCGACGAGCTGGCGTTGCTCCGACGGCGGGTACAACAGGTCCGAATCGATCGAACCGATGAGACATCGGGCCGTGACCCGCGCCAGTGCCGCCGCCGTTCCGCCACGACCCCGACCGACATCGTGGAGGTCCATGGCCTTGGACAGCACGAGGTACGAGTTGGCGTCGAAGCGCCGCACCAGTTTGGTGCCGTGGTGATCGAGGTAGCCCTCGATGTCGAAGCGTTGCCACTGACTGAGGCCCTCGTCCATGGGATCCACCGTGGAGCGGCCGAAGCGCTCCTCGAACAACGGACCGGTGCGGTAGGTGACCTGGGCGATCTGGCGGGCGAGGGCCAGACCACGATGCGGACCCCGACCTGGGGGCGCGTCGTAGTAGTCGCCGCCGGCCCATCCGGGATCGAAGGCGATGGCGCGCCGTTCCACCCCACTCCACGCGATCTGCAGCGCCGAGGCCTGTGCGGTGGTGGCGATGGCGGCGAGGCCCCGCACCCGGTCGGGGAACATGACCGCCCACTCGAGCGCCACCATCCCCCCCATCGATCCGCCGATGACCGCCGCCCACACCCCGACACCGAGATGATCGGCGACGTGGCGTTGGGCGCGGACGATGTCGCGCATGGTCACGACGCCGAACCCGCTGGCGTAGGGGGCGTCGGTCGCGGGGTCGATGGATGCGGGACCGGTGGACCCCTGACAGCCGCCGAGCACGTTGACGCACACCACGAACCACTCGTCGGTGTCGATGGCCCGACCGGGCCCGATCAGGTCGTCCCACCACCCCGGGGTGGGGTGCCCGTGACCGATCGGACCAGCGGCGTGAGCGTCCCCGGTAAGGGCATGACACACCAGCACGGCGTTGTCCGCCGCCCGTGACAGTTCCCCCCACGTTTCATAGGCCATGGTGACCGAACCGAGCGTGCCGCCGCCTTCGAGTGTGAACGGACGGGACGGGTTGGCAACCTCGACGAACCGTCGTCCACCGACGGCATCACCGGGCTGCCACGCTCCGGTGGGCGCGAAGTCGCCATCGCTGAACGGCACCGGTGCCGGGGCGCTGGTCGCTTGGGGGTCGTGTGGAGTCATCGGTGTCGTCAAAAGGGTGGACACCGGGTTGCCGGTTCGGCAGGCGTTGCCTGCCGGACACTTCGTTGCCGGATGACCGGCCACATCCCCGCCGAAGCGGGAGGCACCTTGGGTGTCCGTCCCAGGTTGCCGGACCCGGTTCCCCGGGCCACTCGTAATGTCTCACCTAGTGCACTACGTCGACGACCCAGCGGTCAAGTGGGCAGGGAACGCCCCGGGGATCTGTGTACCAGTCGTCAGCGTCGGCGTCGTCGCGCCAACACGCCGAGACCCAAACCAGATCCGGCAAGGGCGATACCTGCTGCGACCAGTGGGGCCACGCCGGCGGCGCCTGTGGCTGGCAGGGTGCCCGGTCCGCCGCCGGGCACCGTGGTGGTCGGGGCGGCAGCAGTCGTTGAGGTCGGCTCCGGCTCCGGCGCCGTCGTCGGCGGCGTCCCCTGAGCGATGACGATGTCGTAGTCAACAACGCTGCGGGCGCGGACATCACCGGCATCGTCGAGCACGCTTGCCATCAGGATCACGTTTTCGCTGCCAGTGACCGTGGGCGTGCCGGTGATGGAACCCGACGGGTTGAGCGTCAGTCCGGCCGGCAGGGGACTTGAGAGGTAAAAGAACGACCATGTGATGGTCCCGCCGTTGGCGGGACTCACCGTCGACATGATGGAACTGGGGCCGTCGACGAACTCGACGAAGTCGGCGTTGAGACTTGCCGAGTAGGACGATCCGGTCGTGCCCTCCGGCAACGACGGCGTCGTGATCTCCACCGTTCGCAGCGCCACGGAACCTTCGGCTGGTCCCCCTGCGGTAAACCGGGGAGCGGCAACGCCATTCGGAGCCTCGGGGGCGCTGCTCAGTCCCGCCGCTCCGGAACCGATGCCACCGCCGAACTGGCCGTTCTGGCCGGCGCCACCACCGCCACCGGAGACGCCGCCGCCACCGCCGCCACCGCCCGGTCCACCGAACTGGCCGACTCCGCCGGTCCCGCCCGCTCCCGGGGGCGAGCCGGTGGCGCTGTTCCCTGCCGTCCCGGGTGGGGGGTTGCTCGATCCGCCGTTGCCGAGACCCGCCACGCCGCCGAGCTCAGGGGAGATCCCTCCACCGGCCACGGGCGACGTACCGAACCCTTGACTGCCGTCTGGCGTGCCGTTGCTGCAGGCTGAGCCGCCGCCGGTGGCGAGGACACCACCGCCGCCACCGGCGGCGATGATCAGCTCGTTGTCGTTGAGGCGTAACGACGTTGCACCACCGCCGCCAGCTCCAGGCGTCGAGGGGTTGCTGAACGTCTGGGACGTGGCACCACCGGCCCCACCGGGCCGGGCACCTGCCCCGCCAACACCGCCGGGCTGTTCAACTGTCGAGAACGTCGTATCGCTACCGGACCCGCCCCGCACCCACGTCACTCGTCACCGAGTTCGACGGCGAGTGATGCGGTGACCTGACAGCCTGAGCCACCCTGCTGGAAGATTTCGGTACCGGCGTTTCCACCACGGCCGCCGAGAACCACCACCTCGACAACCTCAACTCCGGGAGACACGACGTAGTCGGCAGGTTGACCCGCGGAAGCGGGAAGGGCCACCGACCCAGCGAGGATCAGCGCAGATGCCGACGCGACAAGCGGTTTACGAATCGATGATCGACGCACGGAAACTCCCTGAGATCGAGACTGGGGAGCTCGCCAACTCTAGCGAAATCACAGTGCAGGATGATGGACCCGACAACGGGGCGCTCAACGGGCACACCCCTATGGATCCGCCTAACGGCGTCGGGGTTTTCCGGCCGCCTTCGGGCCCGGACCCGGTTTCCACGACGCAAGATCGTCGAGGCGGGGGTCATTGGAGAACACCTCAACGATCTCCTGGTCGATGCCGAGGCGCCGCATCAGGCGACGCACGTCAAGTTCCTGATCCCACAACAACAACGTCACCGCCACACCGGTACCCCCGGCGCGCGCCGTGCGTCCCGAACGGTGCAGGTACGACTTGTGGTCATCAGAAGGATCCCAGTGCACGACCATGCCGACGTCGTCGATGTGGATGCCCCGGGCCGCCACGTCGGTGGCCACCAGCACCGACACCTTGCCGGCGGCGAAACCGGCCAGGGCCTTCTCACGGTCACTCTGGCGCAGATCCCCGTGGATGGCCGCCGCGCTCACGCCTTCGTCACGCAACTTCTCGGCCAGTCGATCGGCGCCACGTTTGGTGGCCACGAACATGATGGTTCGGTCCACGCTGCGGGCAATCCGGGCAGCCACCTTCACGCGGTCCATCTGGTGGACCCGCAGGAAGTGGTGGGCCATCTGGTCCACGGTGACGGTGGGCGACTCCACCTCGTGGTACACGGGGTCCCGTTGGTAGCGCTGCACCAGGGTTTCGACGACACCGTCGAGCGTGGCGCTGAAAAGCAACGTCTGGTGGTCACGTTCGGTGTGGCGAAGAATCCACTCGACCTGGGGCAGGAACCCCATGTCGGCCATGCGGTCCGCCTCGTCGACGACCACCACCTCAAGGTCGGCGACCGAGGTCGCCTTGCGATCGATGAGATCGATGAGACGGCCAGGAGTCGCCACCACGACGTCGGCGCCCTTTTCCAGTTGCGCCTGCTGACGCTCGAGGGGGGCGCCGCCGTAGACGGTGACCACCGACAAGCCCATGGCCTCCCCCAGCGGCTGGAGTTCGCCAGCCACCTGCAACGCCAGTTCCCTGGTGGGAACCAGCACGAGGCCACGGGTGCCCGATGCACTGTGCACCTTGAGCAGTTGCAAAAGCGGCAACCCGAAAGCGAGGGTCTTGCCCGAACCGGTCTTGGCCTTGCCACACACGTCCCGGCCGGCGAGGGCGTCGGCGATGGTGAGGGCCTGAATGGCGAACGGTTCGGTGATGCCCTTTGACCCGAGGGCGGCGGTGAGGACGGGGTCAACCCCGAGCGATGCAAATGTCGTCATGATCAGTACCCCTCAGGGTACCGCCTCACCGCCCCCAGCCCGAACCGGCGGGACGACGGACCGGTGACGGGCCGCTCAGGCGGGCAACGCACCCTCAATGGCGGCGAGCACCGAGGGGTCGTCAGGGACGGTCACCGGTGAGAAGCGGGCCACGACCGCACCGTCGGGGCCGACGAGGAACTTCTCGAAGTTCCAGCGGATGTCGCCGGTGTGCCCCTCGTCGTCGGCGACGTCCACGAGCTCGTCGTACAACGGGTGGCGGCCATCACCGTTGACCTCGACCTTCTCAGTCAGCGGGAACGTGACGCCGTAGGTGGAGGAGCAGAACTCGGCGATCTCGTCGGCGGTGCCGGGTTCCTGGCCGAGGAACTGGTTGCACGGCACGCCGAGCACGGTGAAACCCCGGTCGGCGAACCGTTCGTGGACTTCCTCGAGCGCCGTGTACTGCGGGGTGAGCCCGCACTGGGAAGCCACGTTGACCACCAGCACGGTCTGGCCAGCGAAGTCGGCGAGGTTCATGGGCGAACCGTCGAGGCGGGCGATGGACACGTCGTGGACGGACATGAGGTCTCCTTGAGTGGGCACGGACGACTGATCGAGACGGCTCGCAGCGGCGAACCATTAACACCCACAGCCTACGATGCTTGCGGCGGTTCCGCTCAGGGGGACGATCCGCACGGGAGGGACGATGGCAGCAACACCGACGGCCACAGACGACACCACCGCCGACCGCCACGCCTCCGAGATCGCCACGCGGGGATACACCATCATCCCCGACGTCATCGACACCGACCTCGTCGACGCCATCGCCACCGAACTCGACCGCCTCGAGACCGAACTCGGCGTCGGGGTGTGCTCCAACGCCTTTGAGGGCTACGCCACCGTGCGGATCTACAACCTGTTGGTCCACGGTGAGGTGTTCACCCGCATCCCGGTGCACCCCGGAGTCCTTCCCGTGGTGGACCGGGTGTTGGACCCGGGGTGTCTGATCTCGAGTCTGTCGTCGATCGCCATCGGGCCAGGTGAGCGGGCCCAACCCATCCACGCCGACGACCAGCTGATCCCCCTCGACAAGCCGCACCGGCCCATCGTGTGCAACACCATGTGGGCCATCACCGACTTCACCGCCGACAACGGCGCCACCCGGCTCGTTCCCGGTTCGCACCTCGCCGACCACGACCCGAACCCATTCGACGGCCACGACACCATCGCAGCGGAGATGACCCGAGGCAGCGTGCTGGTGTGGAACGGCAGCCTGTGGCACGGCGGCGGCGCCAACAGCACCGACGAGCGTCGGGTGGGGATCGCCATGAACTACTGCGCCGGGTTCATCCGCCAGCAGGAGAACCAGCAACTCGGCGTGCCCGCCAGCCTCGTCGCCACATTCCCCAAACGGCTCCAGACCCTGGTGGGTTACGGCGTGTACAACGGCCTCGTCGGCCACATCGACAAGCAGTCCCCCCGCTACCTGCTCGACGGTGACGGAGACCAAAAGATGATCTGGGACGTCTGAGTTCGTCGCTGCGGGCGACGTTCACGTCGGCGACGAGTTCGACCGTCAGTCGGTAGACGCTGCCCCGTCCGCATCGCCGGACGCACCGCTGGACGCGTCACCCGGTGCGTCACCGTCGGGTTCGTCGTCGCCTGCGGCTGCGACCCCGACGGCCACGACGTGCCCGTCGAGGTAGATCGACTCGACGTCGTCGTCACGACGGCGCAGACCCCGCACGGCGAGCACCGCCACCACCGCAGCGATGGCCAGCACGCTGATCCAGATGTTGACCCGCAACCCGAACACGACACTGGCCGGATCGACCCGCAGCGACTCGACCCACAGTCGACCGGCGAAGTAACCACCGACGTACAAGGCGAACACGTTGCCGGGTCGCAGCACCCGACGACGGTCAATGGCGACCAACACCCCCACCAACGCCAGGTTCCACAACGCCTCGTAGAGGAACGTCGGGTGGAACGTGGTGAACTCGGCGTAGGCGAGCGGCCGGTTCTCCACGTCGATCTCGAGACCCCACGGCAGGGTCGTGGGGCCGCCATAGAGTTCCTGGTTGAACCAGTTGCCGAGCCGGCCGATGGCCTGAGCCAGCGGCAACGCCGGGGCGACCACGTCAAGTGCCACCGACAGACGCACCCCTTTGCGGCGGGCCACGATCACCCCGGCGAGCACCCCGGCGGCGATACCGCCGGGGATACCCAACCCGCCCTTCCAGATGGCGAACGCCCCGAGCGGATCGTCAGGGAAGTACTTCTGCCAGTCGGTGACGACGTGGTAGAGGCGCGCCCCGATCAGCCCGGCGGGCACCGCCCACAACGCAATGGTCGTGACGTCCTCGGGGTCGCCACCACGCGCCGCCCAACGCCGTCGGGCGAACCACACCGCCACCAGCACCGCGGCGGCGATGGCGAGACCGTAGGCCCGCAGGTGCAACGGACCGATGACGATCTCGTTGCTCGGTGGCGACGGGATGGCCCCGAACACCCCCATCGCCCACACGACCATCAGCGCGACGCCAGCTGCTCAGAACTGAGTTCCATCAACGACCCCGCACCGGCACTCACCTGCGCACCAAGACCGTGCACCTGGGGCAGCCACTGGGTGCAAAAGAACGAGGCAGTGGACAACTTGGCCTCACCCTCGTCCCCACCGACGGCGACCGCGGCGAGCGCCTGGCGGGCCATGAGCCAACCCGCCACCGCCAACGAGAACATGCGCAGCAGTGGCGTCGCTCCCGCCAGCGCGTCCCGAGGGTCGGCCAGACCGTTGGTCATGGTCCACTCCACCGACGACCGCACCGTGGCGAGCGCGTCCGCCAGCGCCGAGCGGATGCCGTCGAGGGCGGGACCCGCTGCGGCGAGTTCGGCGTCGATGCCGGCCATGGTGTCGAACAGTTCGAGCACCGCCGCCCCACCGCGCAGACCGAGTTTGCGCCCCACGAGGTCCATGGCCTGAATGCCGTTGGTGCCCTCGTAGATGGTGGTGATGCGGGCGTCGCGGTAGTGCTGGGGAACACCTGACTCCTCGATGAAGCCCATGCCACCCCAGATCTGGATGGCCAGCGACGTCACCTCAACACCCATATCGGTGCACCACGCCTTGGCCACGGGGATGAGCAGATCCACGAATTCCGCCTTGGCGGCACGCACCTCGGCGTCGGGGTGGTGGCGGGACAGGTCAATGCCCTCGGCGGTCACGTACACAATGTTTCGCATCGCCTCGACGAGCGACCGCATGGTGAGCAGCATGCGCCGCACGTCGGGGTGTTCGATGATGAGCGACTGCTCCCCCGCCGGCGCCCCCGGGGCACGACCCTGGTGACGTTCGATGGCGTAGGTGTAGGCGTCCTGATAGGCGCGCTCGGCAAGGCTGAGACCTTCGAGGCCCACCGACAGGCGGGCGTTGTTCATCATGGTGAACATGTACCGCATGCCCTGGTTCTCCTCACCAATGAGGTACCCGACGGCGCCACCGTTCTCCCCGTAACTCATCACACAGGTCGGGCTGGCCTTAATGCCCATCTTGTGTTCGATCGACACGCACACGGCGTCGTTACGTTCCCCGAGGGTTCCGTCGTCGTTGACGAGGAACTTCGGCACCACGAAACACGAGATGCCCTTGGTCCCGGGAGGGGCGTCGGGGGTACGGGCCAACACGAGATGCACGATGTTGTCGGCCATGTCGTGTTCACCGAAGGTGATGTAGATCTTGGTGCCGCTGATCAGGTACGACCCGTCCGACTGGGGCACCGCCCGGGTGCGCACCGCCCCCACGTCGGACCCGGCCTGGGGTTCGGTCAGGTTCATGGTGCCGGTCCATTCACCGGTGACCATGCGACGCAGGTACCGCTCCTTGAGTTCCTCACTGCCGTGTTCCAACAACAGGTCGATGGCGCCCTGTGTCAGAAGCGGCGCCATGGAGAACGCCATGTTGGCGCTCGAGATGAACTCCTGCAGCGCAATGCCGGCCAGCCAAGGGAACCCACCCCCGTCATACGCGGGCGGGAACGGCACCCCACCCCATCCGGCGGCCACGTACTGCTGGTAGGCGTCGGCGAACCCGTCAGGGGTCCGCACCGTGTTGGTGGCGGGGTCGTGCACGCTGCCCTGGATGTCGCCCACCCTGTTGATGGGGGCGATCACCTCGGCGGTGAACCGGGCGTTCTCCTCAAGCGCACCCAACAGGGTGTCGGCATCGATGCCGTCGAACTCGTCGAGGGCACACAAGGCGTCGAGGTCGACGAGGTGTTCGAGGACGAACGCAACGTCACGGAGTGGGGGTCGGTAGTCGGCCATGGGCCGATCCTAGACGCCGTCCACGACCCGCCTCCCAGCCGCGTGGCCACCCCCGGATCAGCCGTCGCGGGCCATGCGCTGCCATCGGCGGGCCAACACCAACGCACCGACCGTGCCGGGCAGCGCAATCCCGAGGATCGCCACCAGCCGGAGGTTCGTCAACAGCAGCACCTGCCCGAGCGCCAACAACGGCACCGCCACCATGAGGGCGATACGCAGTTCCCGGTCGGCTTGTGCCCGCCCCGACGGTGGCCCACCGCCGACGTGTTCGTCTCCGGCGTCGCTCATCGGAGCCCTCCGCTCACCACAAGGGTGCGTTGCGTGTCGGTTGCGATGTCGTCGGCGTCGAAACGGACGGGCCGCCACGCCTTGTCGCTGAACCGGTACGCCTGGTCGACATGGAACGGCGATAGCGGATCCGACGACTGGCCGTGGACCACCAACGCCTCGGCCTCAACACCCTCGGCGGTGAACGCCACCACCATGACCGCACCCGTACCGCCCTGCACCCCGCGCCCACCCCGCCGCAGACCGCTGCGGGCATCGACCACCTCACCGACGTCGAAACTGGGAGCGAGCGAGCTGGACGACGACGATCGCCGGGCAATGGTGGTCGTGCCGTCACGACCGGTGCCGCCATGCACCGGAATGCGTTCCCCGCCGCGTTGGGTCCACTGCACCTGACGCCAGAACTCGTCAATGTCGAGGCCGGCGGTCCGCACCGCCACCGCCGCCTCGGCGAGTGCCGCCACCACCGGGTCGGGACCCGTGACGGGCGCAGCGGCGAGACCGTTGGGCGTGCCGATGGGATCGGCGGGATCGAACCCGTTGGCGAACAAGCGCCCGGCGTCGAGAAGTTCCCCCGGCTCGAACGAGGCGAGGAACACGTCCCACACCGCGGTGGCCTGGTCGTCGAGACCCCACGTGGTGCGCCAGCGCTCCACGAGGTCACAGATCTCCCCCATCGACACCACTTGCGCCGGCCAGACCTGGGCGCCCTCGGCGGTGAACCGGGCGGGCACCTCGACGGCGTCGACGGCACGACAGCGCTCCACCACCGCCTGTCGCACCAGACCCGACACCAGACCCTCGTTGGCGAACATGGCGGTGCGCACGTCCGCCGCCCCGAGGTCACGACCCTCGTCCCGTGCGGTGGCGACCAGGTCCCCCACGGTGCGCAACGCGTGACGCGCCGCGGTACTCAACGGGACCCCACTTGGTCCCACCAGCGGCGACGAGAATGTGAGCCGTCGGTCGTCGTTGGGCACCCACACGTTGTCACCGGTCGCCACCAACCAGTCACGCACCTGCGCCCGAGGCAACGCCGCATAGGGCAACAGGCCCGCAGCGACGGCGCCCTCACGGGTCTCCCACACCGCAGCAGGGTTCGTGCCGTCGAGCAGCACCGCACCGGTGGCAGCCACCGCCGCCGCAACCGGATCGTCGACGGCGGCGACCTGGGCGTCGAGAAGCACCTCGTCGGCCACCGCCGGGGTGGGTGCCGCGTCGGTGAGCAGCGCCCAGCCCGTGGCGGTGACCGCCACCGTCTGGGTGAATCCGGTCGCCCCCACCGTGGCATGCACGGCGTCGAGTTCCGCGGTGGACGCAGCGGAGGCCATGCCGAGGAACTGGTCGACGAGGGCGGGCCGCACCACGGCGGCGTCGCCGTAGGCGAAGGCGCGCTCGGTGGTCCACGGCATACCGGGTGGTGTGATGACCGGGCCCCACTGGGTGGTCCACAGCGTGCGTTCCACCGTGGGTGTCGCCCCCTCGGCGACCTCGACGCTCACCGGCACCGGCGTCATGTCCACCGTCGCGTCACCCACCCGGTACGCGGTGGGGTTGCCCGGCACCAATTCAAGGTCGACGTAGGTGAGCCGCTGACCGGCGGAGGGGACCTGGGTCCACGCCACCGACTCGTTGAACCCGTTGAAGACGCCGGGCAGGCCCACCAGCGACATGCCGTACACGTTCAGTTCGCCCGGCACGGTGAGCTGGTTCTCCCACAACGCCAGTTCGCCCTCCCAGGCAAACGCCGTGGCCGAACCCAACACGGACGTGGTGGTGCCGGTGGCGCCGCGACCCAACGCCCACGCCACGGCGGAAACGTCGGCGGGTGCGGGCAGCGCCGGCGGACCGGTGGACGCCACCGCCCCTGAGGGGTCGGGGGGCTGGGCGGACGCGACCGCCGGGATGAGTCGACGGCCGCTCGTCACCATGGCGAGGTCGTGGTGGTACGCCACGAGGTCCAACGCGTCGATGGGGCCGAGCCACAGCGCACCGGCGCACCATCCCGGCACAGCGTCAGCCCCCGTCTCGGCCAACCACGCCGACACCCCTGCGGCGTACCCCTCGGTCATGGCCTGGGCGTCGGCGCTCAACGTCGGCCACAACGCCTCGGCCCGGCCACGCAGGTTCCACGCCCGGTAGGCCAAATCGGAATCGACGTACGCCCCCGCCGGGCCCGCCCCCTGCCAGCGGGCACGCTCACCGCGCACCTTGGTGATCTGGTCGAACAGCTCACACCCCCGGTCCGAAGCGGCCGCCCAGCCCTGGCCGAACCCGACGCTGCCAAGATCGTCGCCGGTGATGTGGGGGATGCCGTGCGCCGTGTAGGTGATGGTGGCCACGTAGTCTCCCGGGGCGGCCACCACCGCCGTCGTGTCGACCGGCGTCGCCTCGGGTTCGGTCGGAGCGCAGCCCACCACCACCAGCACCGCCGCCATCAACCCGGCAACCAGCCGCGCCCGGACCCGTCGGCGGTCGGCTGAGGGGTCACGCTGGGGCACGACCGAACCCTACCGCCGCGCTGGCACCCCCATCGGGCGGCACCACTAGCCTGCGACCATGACTGTTGCGGACCTGTTCTCCATTGAAGGCAAGACGGCGCTCGTCACCGGCGGTGGCCGGGGCATTGGGGCCATGATCGCCCGGGGCTACCTCCAAGCAGGGGCGGCCCGGGTGTACATCTCGTCGCGCAAAGCCGACGAGCTCGACGCCGCCGTGGCGGCGTTCGCCGAGTTCGGTGAGTGCGTCGCCATCCCCGCCGACCTGTCCCGGGCCGACGAGTGTCAACGTCTCGCCAGTGAAGTCAGCGAACGCGAGGGCGGACGGCTCGACATCCTCGTCAACAACGCCGGGGCCAACTGGGGTGCGCCGTTCGCCGAGTTCCCCGACACCGCCTGGGACCGGGTGCTCGACGTCAACGTCAAAGGGGTGTTCCACCTCACCCAGGCTCTCGCCCCGGCACTCTCGGCGGCGGGCACGTCCCGCAACCCGTCGCGGGTGATCAACATCGGTTCCATCGACGGCATCCGCGTCCCCGAGATGGACACGTACTCCTACTCGGCGTCCAAAGCCGCCGTGCACCACATGACCCGGGTGCTGGCCCGACGACTCGGTCGGGACAACATCACGGTGAACGCCATCGCTCCCGGACCGTTCGAGTCGAAGATGATGGCCGCCACCCTCGACGCATTTCGCGAACACATCGAGGCGGCCAGCCCGTTCGGTCGGATCGGTGAACCCGACGACATCGCTGGTGCCGCCATCTACCTGGCGTCACGGGCCACGGCGTGGGTGACCGGCGTCATCCTCCCCGTCGATGGGGGCATGGCCACCACCGTCTGAACTGGCGACTGCGGCGGCTCGGGATGCGTCCGGGTGCCGATGATGATCGTGGGCGGGACCCACGGGGCCAGGCAACCCGTTCAGATGAAGAACAGCACCCAGGCCAGGATCCCGAGCACGAACAGCAGGCCGACGAGCACGGCGATGATCACCGGTGTGGGACCGCGGGAGTTGCGGAACTCTCCGAACGCCACGAGGTCCTCGCGGGAGCGGCGAAGCCGGTAGGCGTTGTCCGCAGGCGTTCCCACCTTGGGCAGGTGGTCGTGAGACTTGTGTGACGCCTTCGACTCGTGGCGGGCGGCTCGAGCCTCGTGTGCCCGCTGCTTCGTCTTTTTCGACTTGGCCATGCCGGCACACTACTGCCCACCCGCCGCCACCACCGTCAGGGTGCGGTTCGCCCCCGGAGCGGGCACCATTAGGGAATGGACGACGAATCGTTGGTGGGCAGGACCGCTCTGACCGGTCGGGCGCTGCTGGCCACGCCCGTCATTGGCGACGACCGGTTTGCCCATTCGGTGATCCTGCTCGTCGAACACGACGCCACCGGGGCGCTCGGTGTGGTGCTCGATCAGGCGACGGCCACACCCCTTGACGTGGTCCTCCCCGACTGGGCGGGATACGGCACCCCACCGGCGGTGGTGTTCACCGGTGGCCCGGTGGCCAACGACCGGGCTCTCGGACTGGTTCGGTTGCGTCCCGATGCGACGCCCACCGGTCCCGACCACCCCATCACCGCCATCCCGCGACTCGGCGGCGAGGTGGGCCTCATCGACCTGTCAGCCGACCCGGACGGTTTGTCGGCGATGCTCGGAGAACAACCATGTCTGCGGGTGTTCGCCGGGTACGCCGGGTGGTCACCGGGCCAGCTCGAGGCCGAGATGGACGCCGGGGCGTGGTGGACCGCCGACATTGGTGTCCACGACGTGTTCGACGCCGACCCCGCCACCCTGTGGCAACGCGTAGTGGGGCGCCAACCCGGTGAGCGCGCCCTGTTCGCCCGCTTCACCGGCGACCCGGCCATGAACTGAACCTCATCGCCTTCCCCCCACTACCGTGCCCCAATGACCCAACTGACGCACCTCGCCGGTGCGGCCTACGTCTGGTGCGGAGAACCGCCACATCACGGCGCCCCAAACGCCGGGGTCATCGTCGACGACGACGGCATCACCGTGGTCGACACCCTCCTCGTGCCCTCGCAGTCCCGGGAACTCGCCGACGCCCTCGAGGCTTTCGAGGTGCCGGTCCGGCGCGCCGTGTACACCTCAAGCCATGCCGAGTACACCGGTGGATCCCAAACGTTCCGGTTCGCCGCCCGCTACGGCTCGCCACAAACCTCGGCGCTCATGGACGCCCCGGCGAACACCGAAGCGTTCAAGCGTCTCCACCCTGAGGTAGCCGACGAGTTCGACGACCTCGACACCCGGCCGGTGAGCCACACCGTGGACGCCGCGGTCTGGCTCACCACGTCGGTATGTGTCGTCCCTACCGGTGGGCAGATGGAACAGAACCTCGTGGTGTTGGTCCCCGAGGCCGACACCCTGTTTGCTGGTGCCATGTGCACGTTTGGCGTCACGCCGAACTGTTTCGACGGTGACCCGTTGCGCTGGGCCGAGGCCCTCGGAGACCTCACCGAACTCGCCGGTCGGATCGTGCCCGGCCTCGGCACTGTCGGCGGACCCGACGACGTGGTGGCACTCCAGGCCTATCTGTGGGCGTGCGCCGAGGCCAACGGCAATCTGAACCGTCTCCCCGACGGGCCTTGGGAGCGCTGGTCGGACCGACAGTTCGACGCAGTCAACGTGGAGCGGGCGGCCATGCTCGCCAACGGGGACCATTCCCCACCGCCGTCCATGCTCCGACTGCTGGGTCTGCAAAGGTGAACTGGACCTGACGGTAAGGTTGCACCGTGGGAGCAGAGACCAAGGACCTGTTGATTGATGCGGCGATCCGAGCCATTGACCAACAAGGTGAAGCAGGTCTTCGCATCCGCGAAGTCTCAGAAGAGGTCGGGGTGGCGTACACCTCCGTGTACCACTTCTTTGGCAGCCGTGACGGACTCGTGGAGGCTGCGCAGTTCGAACGCTACCGGCGAGACCTGGCTGAGCCCCTCGATCGCTTCCGCAGCTTGGTCGCAACAACAACCACCAAAGAGGAGTTCCGCCACGCCATTCGCACCATGCTCAACTGGGTGTTCACCCAAGAACGAGCACCGCGCCGGCTCGACCGCATCAGCGCACTCGGCAGCGCACTGGGTCGGCCCGATCTCGCCCAACGGTTCGCCGCCCTCCACGACGAGCACATCACCGACCTCGCCGAAGTCATGCGCCAGCCTCAACAACAAGGATGGGTGCGAGCCGATCTGGACCTACGAATGGTTGCGGCGTGGTACATGGGGCTCGTACTGGGCCGGACCGTCATCGAGTTCGGTGGGGAGCGCGACGAACACGCAGCGTGGAACGACATCGCTGCCAACGCCATCCTTTCGACGTTGCTGACCCCAGACGACTGAACAGCAGCAGTCAGTCGTCACTTCGCAGGGTCAACCCCCCACTAAGGCGTCGCTGAGTTCCCACAACTTCCGTGCCGCCTCGCTGTCACGGGCGTGGCGTGACGGAGTGCTCTGGCGAACACCGGGCAGGTAGCCGCCAGAGAAGTAGGCGCCAGTGACGCCTTCCACGTCGGGCGACGCGGCGAGATACACGAGCGGTTCAGCGCCACGAGCGGCTGACACCATGAACGGTCGACCGACAGCCATCATGACCTGCTCGAATCCGTGGACGTCCTCGGACGAACCGAACCCGGTGCGCACCGGACCGGGGTGGCAGCAGTTGGCGGTCACCCCGGTACCGATGAACCGGCCGGCGAGTTCGCGTGTGAACAGCACGTTCGCCAGTTTCGACTCGGCGTACACCTCCATCGACCGGTACGACCCGCTGCGATCGAGGTCGTCCCAACTGATACCACGCCACGCCATGCGGTGAGCCAGTGAAGCCACCACGACCACGCGGGCCGGAGCTGAGGCCACGAGGCGGTCAGCCAGCAACGAGGTGAGCAAGTGATGACCGAGATGGTTGCCTCCGAACGTCGCCTCGAAACCGTCCTCGGTCAACGTGCGCTCCCCGAGCACCGCCCCGGCGTTGTTGATGAGTACGTCGAGGTGCGCCAGCCTCTCGAGCAGTTCGGCGGCGCACGCCCGCACCGAGGCCAGACTCGACAGGTCAAGCGCCACCAGCGACACCTGATCCGACCCGCTACGGCGCCGCACCTCGTCGAGGGCAGTGGCGCCACGCTCGGCGTTGCGGGCCGTGATCGTCACCGCAGCGCCCATCCGCGCCAGATCCACCGCCGCCTCAAGGCCGATACCGGAATTGCCACCGGTGATGACAACCGCCTTACCCGACATGTCCCAGTGCTGCTCCATTTACCGATCATCGCCCATCCCAACGCCCCCTGCACAACGGGGCCCCGGAGTCCACGACTACCGTCAAAGACATGTCCGCCGACCCCCGACCAGGTGCTGATGACGCTGCGCTGGCGCCGTTCGGCTGGGATGACGCGGTCGCACGACGCTGGGCCAGCGGCGTCGAGACCGCCCGCAGCGAGTCGGGCGACCTCGTCGCAGGCCGGGTCATCCGCACCAGTCGCCGGTTCACCTACGTGGCCACCCCCACCGGACTGGTCGCCACCATGGCTCCCCGCGAACTCACACCAGCACCAGTGGTGGGTGACTGGGTGGCGGTGTGGTTGGGGAACACCCGTGGTGCTCGAGTTGAAGCGGTGGCGGAACGCACCACCGAACTGGTGCGGCGCGACCCCCAGGGTCGGGTTGCACCTCAGGTGTTGGCCGCCAACGTCGATGTGGTCGCCGCCGTGTTCGGCCTCGACCGCCCGCTGAGGCCCGGTCGGATCGAACGGTCGTTGATCCTCGCCCACGACAGTGGGGCGACACCGCTCGTGGTGTTGACCAAGGCCGACGTCATCGGTGACGAGGCTCGTCATACGGTGACCACCGAGGTGGCCGGCCTCGTCGGAGAGACCGAGATCATCGTGTTGTCCTCGCGCACCGGGGAGGGAGTGGACCGGCTGGCGGAGTTGTTGACCCCGCACCGCACCGTGGTGCTGCTGGGCGAATCGGGTGCGGGCAAGTCCACGCTCGTGAACCACCTTGCCGGCCAGCGGGTCCAGCGCACCGCTGAGGTGCGCGCAGCCGACGCCAAGGGCCGTCACACCACGGTGACCCGTGACCTGATCGTCCTTGAGCGAGGCGGGGTGGTGATCGACACCCCCGGGTTGCGGGCCTTGGGCCTGTTCGACGCATCGAGTGGGATCGCTGCAACCTTCGACGACGTCGAGGCGCTCGCCCAGACCTGTCGTTTCCGTGACTGCGCCCACGGCGACGAGCCGGGGTGCGCCGTGCATGCCGCAGTGGCAACCGGCGATCTCGACCCTGAACGGGTGGCGAGGTATCGGGCCATGGTGGACGAGCTCGCCGAGACCGACCAAGCGGTACTTGAGGCCTCACGCCGACCACGGGGCCGACCCCCCGCACCGGGCGACGACGGCGACTGACCCGCGGGGCGGTCCACTCCCCTAGATTCGCGCCGTGCCCGACGTTCCCGCCGACCCGTACGCCTCTGAGGCGGTCGCCACAGCAATGCCGGCAGCCACCGTGGTGCCCCTCCGGGACGGACCCCACGGTCTCGAAACGGTGTTGTTGCGACGCGACAAGGGCCTGACGTTCGCCGGTGGCCTGTGGGTGTGGCCTGGGGGCCGCATCGAAGACGCCGACGGTCCCGCTGGTGGGGACGATCCGCTGGCGACCCTTGAGCGAGCCGCCCGCGCCGCTGGGGTCCGCGAGACCCTTGAGGAAGCAGGGCTCGAGGTTTCCACCGCCGACCTCGTGTGGTTCGCCCATTTCACTCCTCCGATCGGACCTGAACGCCGCTACGCCACGTTCTTTTTCGCTACGGCGGTGGACCACGACATCGAGGTCCGTCCCGATGGCATGGAGGTGCACGAGTACCGCTGGTTCACGCCCGCTGATGCGCTCGACGCCTGCCGCAACGGTGAGATCGGCTTG
>Ga0207935_1000092_pt1 | contig 25108 bp, 33 predicted proteins | sample LakMenEpi30Aug10_FD_150746 | JGI IMG/M metagenome (GOLD analysis project Ga0207935, IMG submission 150746) | Freshwater microbial communities from Lake Mendota, WI - 30AUG2010 deep hole epilimnion (SPAdes) | ecosystem: Environmental > Aquatic > Freshwater > Lake > Epilimnion/Euphotic zone ...
CGAGCAATGTCTCGAGTTTTTGTTTTACTTTTCTTAAAGTCATTATGTATTGAAGTTAAAATGTTTTTAATACAGATTTTTGTATTAAGTTGACTTTTGTTATTAAGTATTGTAATATATATGTACAATAAATTTATAATCTATGATTCGTAAAATTTCTTTTAAAAATTTTTACTCTTTTCAAGATTCTTTTGAAATGTCTTTTTTAACTTCCAAAAAAAATACTTTTGATTATATGCAGTCAAAAGTTGATAAGTATCAAATTAGCAAAATTGCTACAATTATTGGAGGAAATGCTTCTGGTAAAACTAATATAGTTCGTCTATTTAAATTTATACAAGACTTTATTACAAAAAGACCTACAGATAAGCTGGAAAATATTTCTCAAGAAACATCATTATCTTATAAAACTTTTTTCAATAATGATAATATATGTGAAATTAAGCTAGAATTAGAAAAAAATCAAAAAATATTTTTTTATACTCTAAAAATTCAAAAAAATATAGTATTATTGGAGAAAATGCAAGTCAAAACTAAGGGAAAAAGATTACATAATATTTTTGAAAGAGATAGTAATGGAAAATTACAGTTATCTGAAATATATTTTGATAAAATTAATGCTCTGGAGTTAAAATTACCTGATATAAAAAATAATGTGTCCGTAATTGCTTTTTTTAGTGAAATTTCATTCAAAATTGATATTATGGAAGAGATTAAAAATATGTTCAGTGGTTTGTTATGGCAAGTAAATATGAATGAAAGTTCTCTCAATGATAAAAATATTTATCTAGCATCTTGGATATATACCGAAATACCTGAGGTTTTTGAAGAAATGAAAGAATTTATATCTAAATTTGATATTGGTTTAGAGTCTTTTAACATAGATAAGAAAGATAATGGAAGTTTTGATATTAAAGGTATTCACGGTAACAAATCTCTTGATTTTAAGTATGAATCTCGAGGTACTAAATCTCTTTATGAACTATTAGGACCAATATTTCTTGCGATGAAATACAAGGGTTTAGTTGTAATTGATGAATTAGAAATGGGATTACATCCTGAGGCTGTTGAAAAACTAATCTCTTATTTTTTATCTGAGAGTGAGAATATAATGTGTCAGTTTATTTTTTCTACCCATTCAATCAATATCTTAAATAAATTAGATCGTGAACAAATTTTTATTGTAGATAAGAATAATAAAGGTGAAAGTGAAGTCTATAGGGTATCAGATATTGAAAATTCTCGTCCCGATGAAAATTTTGTAAAAAAATATATGTCTGGAAAATATGGAGGTTTTCCAAAAATTAAAGTTTAGCTTATATGGTCAAACCTAATACCAAAAGTAAAAACAAACAATAGGGGTTTATACGGAAGGATTAAAGGATAGCAAAATAATTGACTATCTTGTTGAAATAAGTCAATTTAAATATCATACAAATAACTGTCAATCTTATTTTAATTCAGGTAAAGGTGGGGATCCTCATACAATCTTAGTTGGGTGTAAAAAATGGAAACAAAATACAGAATTTGATGCTATGTTATGTGTTGTCGACCTTGACAGAATATATAATAATAATGACTTAAACAATGATTTATATATAAAAAATTTAGAGTTAGATGCAAAAGAAGCTGGTATTTTTATTGTCTGGCAAGATAAAAATTTAGAGGATGAGTTAAAGTCAGCATTAAAACTTCCCAAGAAAACATCTAAAAGTAAAGTCTTTAGTGTAGTGAAGAAAAACCCAGAAGCATTATTAAATACTTCTTATTATAGTAAAATATTAAAAGTGTATAAATTAGCTTTAAATTTGTAAAATTGGTAAAAACCATGCAAAAAGAAAAAACCCTCGCTCAGCGAGGGGTGTGATTTTGATGAATTCTCCTTTCGAGAAATCTCATCATAAAAATGATTATGTCTATTGAATATAAGCAGAGAAAATATAATATGACACTTAACAGAATCTTTATGCTATAAAAATAAAGTGGTGTAAAAGCTAATATAAAAATTGCTACCACTATAATACTCCAAAATAATGACATCTCATTAAAAAGAAGTATTATGTTTCCTATCACTATTAATAATGCTATTATACATAATTTAACTAAATTAGCCTCTTGAGGGTGAATATAAGGTGATTTTAGATTATAAAAGTCTAATAAACATGAATACACTAAAGCAGCCAATATAGGCATTATAATTATTTTGCCAGTTACTAATAATTTTTGGTTAGCTTTTGAAAGAGCCATAACAAAAAGCCTCCGAGGGCTTGTGGGACTCTCAAAACACAGCATATTTATATATTTTTGTAAAGTTTTTGTGCTTTTCGTAGGGGCGACCTTATGTCGCCTTAACCCTCCCCATAATTAATCACTCATAACTCATAATTTTCGCCCTATATATTATCTAGTAAAACCGCTAATTTTATGGTATAATCAGCTTTAAATACTATATAATTTATTTAAATATGTCTTTATCTATTGGGATAGTGGGGCTCCCTAATGTAGGGAAATCGACTTTATTTCAAACTTTGACCAAAAAGCAAGTCTCGGCTGAGAATTATCCTTTTTGTACTATTGAGCCGAATGTCGGTGTGGTAGCAGTACCAGATAAACGATTGGAAGTTTTAGCTGAAATTTCTAAATCAGCTAAAGTTATCCCAACCACTATAGAATTTATAGATATTGCAGGTTTAGTGAAAGGGGCTTCTAAAGGGGAAGGCTTAGGCAATGCTTTTCTTGCTAATATTAGGCAAGTAGATGCTATTTGTCATGTAATTAGAGCTTTTCATAATGATGATATTACTCATGTTGAAAATAGAATTAACCCAATTGAGGATGCGGATATTATCAACACTGAATTATTATTAGCTGATTTAGACCAAATTCTAAAAGCCCTACCTCAGGTGGAAAAAAAAGCTAAATCTAAAGACAAATTAGCTCTAGAAATTTTACCAATTTTACAAAAAGTTTTACCTTTAATAGAAGCTGGAACTTCAATTAGAGAAGCCGAACTAAACTCAGAGGAGCTAGAACTTATAAAATCCTATAATTTTCTCACGGCTAAGCCAATGATGTATGTAGCTAATACTGATGAGACTTATACTCTAAGCCCAGAATTACAAGCTAAATTTGATAATACTATTCCTTTATCCATTAAAATCGAATCAGAAATTTGTTTAATGGAGGCTGAAGAGCAAGCTGAATATTTAGCAATGTTGGGGCGAGAAATGAGTGGGCTTGATACTTTAATTCAAGAGGGTTATAAATTATTGAATTTAATCTCTTTTCTCACTACGGGAGTGCAAGAAACTAAAGCTTGGACAGTAAAACAGGGAACTTTAGCTCCGCAGGCTGGTGGAGTAATTCACTCAGATATTGAGAGGGGATTTATTATGGCGGATATAATTTCTTATCAAGATTTTATTGATTGTGGGGGAGAATCTGGTGTCAGGCAACAAGGTAAGCTTAGGCAAGAGGGGAAATCTTATATAATTCAGGATGGAGATATATGTCATTTTAAATTCAATGTATAATTGACATATAGCTATCTCGATGATACAATATACATATTAGAATAAAAACAATATAGGGTTCGTTCAATATGAAAAATACACATCAAAATTTTTATACCTCGGCTATAAATTCCCTAACTCTTGAGTCCGCTTTGGAGCAACATTATGAGCTAAACCCTATATTTACTCGGTGGAATGATTATACTACCCAATTGCAACAAGAAACTATGAAATCACATGATATCATGCATATAGTTTTTGGTTGCGATACAAGTTTAAAAGGGGAGTTTAGGGTAGAAATCACTACATTTTTTTGTGTAAATCTTACTCTAAAAGAGTATTATGCCATGGTATCTAATAATGAAATTAGTAAAGAACCATTTGATATTCTGAAAAAACTTGGATTTTGGAAGGTTTTTTCCACCATGACTTTACATATTTGGTATATCCCATATTGCCTATATCTTTCTTTGAGAATGAAGAAAAAATGGCCTGTATTAGAAACTGAGGCCTTTATGCAGAGAACTATAGGTGAACTGAGAGAGGAATATGGAATTATTGTTAAAAAATCAAAAATCAAATCTGTATAATATTATATTAAACTCAAGATAATTATAAGTATTTATCTTATAGACATACTTATAATTTCTAAATCTATGCTATAATAAAAATAAATAAATTATAATTTTATGACTATATCTAAATCACGATTCGATATTATTCTCAAAAGATTGTATTTCAAAGGTCCTGGAATGTTCGCTTCTGGAGCTACTAATGAACAAAAAAAAGAGTATATTAAAGTTCTTTTTGATGATGCTTTTGAGACTTATAGTCAAGCAAGAGAATTGATAACTAAAGAGGAATGGGAAGAAATTAAAGTTAATATATTAGCTAATAAAAAAGACATATTAACTGAGCAGGATATAGAAATTCTGTCCAAAGCTATAGAATTAGAATTAAGATAAAATATATGAGAACAATGGAAGATTATGCTAAGGAAGTTCTAAGAAGTGCTGGCATATCTGAATTTAGTGAAGACGCAAAAATTGTACAGGAAGAAATATATAAGGTTGTAGGAGGTTCATCTGAAGGGGGAAAATACAAGTCTTTTAATCCTAATGATTTACGTAATTATGGTAGTCAAATCTCTAATAATATAAGAAGGATTAATCCACGACTTGGAGCACAGGTTTCGTCCCATCTTTCTAGTGTTTTAAATAAATAAACAATGACTCAAGAACAGACTTATAATCTTTTGGGTGAAATTAAAGAAAAGTGGAATCAAATTGAACTTGGTATTGATATAGAAGAGTTAAAAAAAGAGATTAATTTATATCTTGAGCAGTCAGAAAAACCTAATCTATGGGATAATCCAGACCAAGCTCAAAGTATTTTAAAAAAACTATCACATTCTCAAAAAAAACTTCAAGATTTAGAAAACATCCCAGAAAATATAGATTTTTTAGAACATTTAATTTTGGAGCAGGACTCTGATCTGGAAGCCGATCTTCAAAACTTAGAAAAACAAGTAAATACTTATTGGCAAGAAATGTTCTTTAATGAAGAGTATGATTCTGGTAATGCTTTGCTGTTTATTCAAGCTGGTGCTGGAGGTGTGGATGCTCAAGATTTTGCCGAAATTATTACTAAAATGTATATCTCTTATGCAAAGTATCGAAATTTTGAAATAGATGTGATAGAATATATACAAGGCCAAGAGGCTGGTATAAAGCGTTCTTTGTTACACATAAAAGGTCAGTATGCTTATGGAATTTTTCGCCAAGAGCGTGGAGTTCATCGTTTGGTAAGAGTCTCTCCATTTAATTCAGCGGGCTTACGACATACATCATTTGTAATGGTGCAGGTTTTGCCAGAGATGGATGAAATTAGTTCTAATGACATTGTAATCAATCCAAATGATATAAAAGTCGATGTTTATCGATCTCAAGGTGCTGGAGGACAAAGTGTTAATACTACAGACTCAGCTGTTAGAGTAACTCATATACCAACTGGAATTGTAGTTGCTATTCAAACAGAAAGGTCTCAGTTACAAAATAAAACTTTAGCTCTTAATATCTTAAAATCTAAGTTGTGGGAATTAAGGCAATCTGAACATAAAAAGGAGAAACAATCTCATACCGAAGATGTCTCAATTTCATGGGGAAATCATATTAGATCTTATGTAGTTAATCCATATAAATTGGTAAAAGACCAAAGGAGTAGTTTTGAAACTACTGATGTAGATAAAATTTTGGCAGGAGATTTGGATGAAATTATCACCTCTGTACTTATAAAAAAAGATAAACAATAATTATAATTATGATTTTATTTAAGAATGTAACTAAAGCTTATGGTGAAGAAGAATCCTTTGCTATAGAAAACATAAATTTAAAAATTGAGGACGGAGAGTTTTTGGTTTTAGTGGGGCAAAGTGGTGCTGGAAAATCTACTCTGATGAAACTAATTACGGGAGAGCAGAACCCAGATAAAGGGGAGGTTTTTTTAGGTAAAACTAGAGTGAACGACCTAAGGTATAGTGATATGCCTAAGCACAGAAGGTCTCTTGGGATTATTTTTCAAGATTTCAAATTACTGCCTAGTAAAACCGCCTATGAAAACATAGCCTTTGCAATGGAAATTTTAGGTAAAGACAATTTGGAAATAAGTAGAAAAGTACCTAGATTTTTGAACATTGTTGGTATGGGATCAAAAGCCAATAAATTTCCAAATCAAATGTCTGGAGGAGAAAGACAAAGAATTGCTATTGCAAGAGCTTTGATTAATGAGCCTAAAGTATTGTTGGCAGATGAGCCAACTGGAAATTTAGATGTCTTCAATAGTTGGGATATTGTAAATTTATTACTTAAAATAAATGAACAGCTTAAAACTACTATTATTTTTGCTACTCATAATAAAGAAGTTGTAAACAGTATTAATAAAAGAGTTATTAGTCTTGATAAAGGTAAGATTATTCGTGATAGTCTTGATGGTAAATATATTATATAAAACATAAACATTAATTATATGGATTTATTCTTTTCTACTATTATACGCAGTATTAAATATGGATTTCAAAACTTTGGAAGAAATATCTTTCTGTCCATTGCCACTACTAGCATAATGGTATTAACTTTATTTGGATTAGGGTTTTTTATGGTTATCAATCAGATTAGCAGTGATGCTTTGAGTGGTATTCAAAATAGAGTAGATATTAGTGTTTATATTAAAGATGGAGTAGAAGAAACTAAAGTTAATGACTTTGTAAAATATGTAAAAGGTATAGAAGGGGTTAAGGAAGTTAATTTAATTACTAAAGAAATGGCTTTAGAGAAATTTAAAGAAACCTATAAGGACAACCCTTCCATTATTCAGTCTCTGCAGGTTTTAGATGAGAATCCTCTTCCTAGAACATTGACTATTAAAGGTGAGAATAGTAAATTTTATCAAAATATCAATGATACTTTGATGAAGTCAGAATATAATGAATCAACTATTCAAGAAACAGATTATCAAAAAAGTACCTCTAAAGAAATTATTGATAGATTAAATAATATAATTCAAGTTACTCGCAATGTGGGTATTAGTGTAATAATAGTTTTGGCTACAATAGCTGTGTTGATAACCTATAATACAATTCGTTTGACACTATACTCATATAGACAGGAAATTGAAATTATGAGATTAGTGGGGGCTAGTGATGCTCAAATTAAAGGACCGTTTTTCGTGGAAGGTGTATTATTTGGAGTTTTTGGAACCTTTATTAGTTTCCTTATATTATTTGTTGTTGTTCTATTAATATCATCAGGTGTAAGAGAGTTTATAGCAGGATCACAGCCATTAAGTGAATATGTTCTAACAAATGCATTTTTTATAATAGGTGCTCAACTAATAGTCGGAATTATTTTGGGAGTAGGAAGTAGTTTGATCGCTATTAATCGTTATTTGAAAGTTTAACCTATAATTTATATGCAATTATCTGATGTCGATATAAAGAAGGGAATCGAATTAGGAGATATTATTATCAATGATTTTGATGAGGCTCGTCTTCAACCTGCCAGTTACGATGTTTTGCTAGGATATGAATTTATGATATTTAACAATCATAAATTTGAATATATTGACCCCAAGAAATCGGTTCATGAATTTATGGAAAAAGTTATATTAAAAGATAAAGATGAATATTTTGTTATTCATCCAGGTCAATTTGTACTTGGTGTAACAAAAGATTATTTTGGATTCAATGAGAAATATGCCTGCCAAATTATGGGTAAAAGCTCTCTTGCTCGATACGGACTAATTGTACATACTACGGCAGGTTTTATTGATCCAGGAAATAGGCTTAATGCTACTTTAGAATTTGTTAACACCAATACTGTACCAATTCGGCTTTATCCAGAAATGAAAATCGCTCAGATTGCTTTTTATGAGCTCAAAACTCCTGCCCAAAATTCTTATGGCTCAACCTCTCTAGGTAGTAAATACTATGATTCTAGAGGAGTTCAAGCAAGTGATATGCATAAAAACTTTGAAATTAAAGAAGAATAAAATATATTATTATGGATAAATCACATTTTCAATTTAGTATTTCAGATCCTGATAAAACAGATTTAGTCATAGTCTCAGTTACAGATAATAGAACAGGATATACCGTCAGAACAGCGCTACCAAATTCTGGCAAACAAACAGCATCTATTATGGCTTTTGCAGGAGCTAGACTTTCTCGCTCCGCTTTATCTGCCGAAGAGTTATTTCAAGAGATTCGACAAGCTGGCAGTAATGCTAATGAAAAATTGGCTAATATATTTAGGAATTACGGTCATTCTTCGGTGGCAGATATGGCGCAATTATTTGCCTATATTGAGCAAATTCCAGATCATTATTCTACTATTTTCTTTAATGAAACTAGTGTAGGAGGGGGGCAACAAAGATCTACTCGCTATCAAGACTTTGGGAATAGTAACCCCCTTGGATTAGAGAGTTTGGGGATTCACTCAGATAAAGAGAATTATGATAAGGTGAATGAGTCTCTTTTAGATTTACAACAATATGCTCTCGATAAATACAAATATTGGCAAGCAGAATTAACTAGTGTTTATATCAAGGGTTATGGAATTGATGAGAATAATAAATCAGAAACGGGAGCTCTCACAGCTCGGGTATTCGATTCTACGCGATATTTTCTTCCCTCGGGATTAATGAATAAAACCTCTCTTGCTTATATTACCTCAGCTCGAGAATGGGCTCGATTAATTTCTGTCTTTAAAGCCTCAGCTGAGCAAGAATTAGTATATTTAGCCGAGCAATTAGAAGTATTATTTGCACCAGATGAATCCTATGCAAAAGAAATTAATTATACCGCAGAAGCCCCAGATTTAATTCGCCATACCCAAGCAGATACGATTACTCGTAATAATCTTGGAGAACTCAAAAAATATCTTATTGAAGAGGCGAATATAGAACAATATTTAGAATTGCACCAGACTATTAGCTATCATAATCTCAATGTTGAATTATTAGATATTAAGCTAAGTGCGGGGTCTAAAATTCTCTTTCAGCATATTCTCACTCTATATCCCCAGGCAAGTACAAAATCTGTATTAGATTGGATCACCACACTCACAGAAAAACAAGAAAAAACTATATCTCAAATAGTATTCAAAGACTTTAATCATCATAAGCAAATGGGGAATTTGTTCCGGGTAAATACTCATAGTTTTGTACTCACCAGCTCAAATTCTGAACTTAGGGACTTGAATCGTCATCGTGCTTGGGGAAGATATATACCAACCCTCAATACAGAGAATTATGAAGCCTCATTATATAATGGCTATACGCTACCGCTATATCTTACCGATAACCCAGTATTTTCATCTGTTCGAGAGGAATTCGAGAAAGATTTACAAGAATATTATGTAAAATTACAGGATTTTGTAGATCTTAGCCGCCAATATACATGGTTTCCTCAATATCTCTGGACACAATTATTGCCATTTGGGCATATTTTTATGAGTATTTTTCATGCTTCTCCAAAAGAAATTAGTTATATGACACAACTTCGAGTGAGGCCAGGAGGACATATTAATTATCGCTATTTAGCCTATGAATTAGCACGTCTTGGAGCTGAGAGCGAGCCATTATTATCATCACTTATTCCTGACATCATTACAAAACCCGATGCAAATTCTCGTGAAGAATTTATTGATAGGAGCTAATTTTGATTTTTAGCCCCAATAAGGTTATACTAGATAGATGAAACAAGCTCCCCAAAAGCCAAAAATTGATTTTACTTTTCTCAAGCCATATATAGGTTGGACAATAGTATTAATTATATTCTTATTTTTATCTAATGGGGCTACTCTTCTAATTCCACGTATATTAGGAGCTAGTATTGATAATTTTAGTAAAAATGGAGCTAATTATAATATTACCGGAGATTTATGGCTTTTGGCGGGAATTGCTGTCGGGGTATTAATTCTTACTCTCCTACAAATCATAATTAGTGTATATGTCTCAGAGAGAGTAGCTAAAGATTTACGAGCAGATTTAATTCAAAAAATAGTATCTCAACCAATTAGTTTTGTAAATAAGCGTGAATCTTCTGATTTATTCACCAATATTACATCAGATACTGAGCAGGTTAAAGATATTATTTCCCAGGGATTTGCTAGTGTATTCTCAGCTATTATTATATTGATTGGAAGTGTTATTTTATTATTTTCAATCAATGTTAAACTAGCTTTAATTGCTATTATTTCTCTACCAATTATTATAGCTGTTTTTGCTTTTATATTTAAAAATATATTCAAATTATTCCGATCTTCACAGGAGGTATTGTCCAAAATTAATAAAGTTATAAATGAAAGTGTCTTAGGTGCTATGTTAATTAGAGTTCTGAATTCACAAAATTATGAAAATGCAAAATTTAAAACTGTAAATCAACAGGGACGAGATATAGGGTTTCAGATAATAAACTTATTTTCTAGTCTAATACCTACAATAAATTTAGTCTCTAACTTTGCCATTGTTACTATTATATGGTTTGGAGGCAGGCAAGTGATGATAGAAGGATTAACTTTAGGAGAGTTTAGTGCTTTTATTTCATACTTTAATCTTTTGATTACTCCAATTTTTATTTTAGGATTTGTAAGTAACTTTATTTCCAGAGGAATGGTATCTCTATCTAGAATACAGCAAGTATTAAATGCTCCAGAACAAACAAAAACTAACAACAAAAACTTAATTACAAAAGAAGTAAATGGTAAAATTACTTTTGACAAAGTGTCGTATGAAATTAATGGTAAAGATCTGTTAAAGGATGTTTCTTTTGAAATTCAACCTAAAACTAAAAATGCTATTATAGGTCCAACGGGATCAGGAAAAAGCCTTATATTATCTCTTCTTACAGGCCTTATTCACCCCACAGTAGGACAGATTTTGATAGATGACATCCCCCTTAATCAATGGGAGCCAAAATATATATTTAGAACAATGGGATTAGTATTTCAAGAAAGTATTTTATTCAATTCTTCACTTACGGATAATATAATTTTTAATCAAACAATACCAGAGCCAGAATTACAAAAAGCTTTAGATACAGCTAATGTTTCTGAAATTATAGAAAATTTTCCTAATGGGCTATCTACTCAAATTAGTGAGCGAGGAACAAATCTCTCAGGGGGTCAAAAACAAAGAATTATGTTAGCTAGAGCATTAGTTAGAAACCCAAATATACTGCTACTAGATGATTTTACAGCCAGAGTAGACATTAGAACTGAAAAAGAAATAATATCCTCTCTATCCCAAAACTATCCAGATTTAACTCTAATCTCAATTACTCAAAAGATTGAACCCATCCAAGACTATGACCAAATCATAGTAATTATGGAGGGAGACTTATTAGCCACGGGTAAGCATAAACAGCTTTTGCAGTCCTCGATTGAATATGCCCAAATCTGGCAAAGCCAACAAACTACCTAATATGCAAAACCCCTATAAATTATCACAAACACATAATAATAACCCTTCTTTTGAAGAGTCTTTGGCTACAATTTTACCACTTTTTGCAGGAGAGACCAGAAACCTAGTCGTTATTGTAATTACAGTTTTAATCAATATTGGAACAGGAGTTGTAACCCCTTATATCATTACTAGAGCCATTGACGGACCAATTGCTAATAAAGATATTCAGACACTGGCTCTAATGTCTTTAGGGTTGGTAATACTATTTATCATATCAGCAATTGCAGCTTATGGACAAGCTAGAATTATGGGGTATGTTTCACAAAGAGTTTTATTCCGTTTGAGAGCTAAAGTTTTTTCTTCTTTACAGAGCTTACCAATAGACTTTTTTAATCGTAATAAAGCTGGAGATTTAATTTCAAGAATTAACAATGACACTAATAAAATTAATCAATTTTTATCAGAAGGGGTATTAAGATTTACTTCCCTCTTTTTCTCTCTAATTGGAATAGCTTGTATGATGGTATACCTAAACTGGCAATTAGCTAGTATAGTCTTTAGCTTAACAGCTTTAATTCTGATTATTACAAGAATAGCCACCCCATTTATAGAAGGAGTGAATAAAGTAGGTTTAGAAAATCAAGGCTCCTTATCTTCAGAAGTACAAGAAGGTTTATTAAACTTCAATGCTATAGTAGCTTTTCAAATACAAGATTATTATAAAGCTAATTTCGATAAAATCAGTGGAGCTGTATACAAAACTAAAATTCAAGTTAATATTCTTAATGATAGTATAGCCCCACTATATACTTTTGTAGCCAACTTATCCCAGATTATTCTTCTGTCAGTAGGAGTAAATTTCATTCTATCGGGCAGTATTACTATTGGACTTCTGATAGGTTTCCTTGCCTATGTTCAGAAATTTTTCGAGCCACTGAGAATTTTAGGTACAATAGTGGGTAGTCTTCAAGGAGCCCTAGCAGCCTGGACTAGAGTGCAAGAGATTATTAGCCTAGAGAACAATTTAATTTTAGAAGATGACAAATCAGGAGTTCAGAGGAGAAAAACCAAATATATTTTAGAGTTCGAAGATGTCAGTTTTGGATATGATGAAAAAGAAATTATTAAAGATATGAATTTTACATTAGAACAAGGAAAAACCTATGCTTTAGTAGGCCCAACCGGAGGAGGTAAAAGCACCACCGCCTCCCTAATGGCAAGATTATATGATCCTCAACAGGGTATTATAGAACTCAAAAATAGAGATATTAGAACATATACTGATGAAGAGCGAACCAATAGTATTGGATTTATTCTCCAAGAACCATTTTTATTCACAGGGACAATAGGAGATAATCTTAGATATGGTAATAGTGAATTACTCAATAGTAATGATGAGGAGTTATTAGAAAAACTCAAATCTCATAATTTGATTGAGCTTATGGATACTTTTGATAATGGTATTGAGACTATTATCGAAAATAATGGTATTAGTATTGGTCAAAAACAAATTATCTCCTTTATTCGTACTCTTTTGAGAGAGCCGGAACTCCTTATTCTGGATGAGGCTACAGCCAATATAGATACCGTAACCGAGCAAAATCTCCAATCCATATTATCCCAATTACCAGATACAACTACCAAAGTTATTATTGCTCATAGACTTAATACTATCAAAAAAGCTGATCAGATATTCTTTATTAGTGGGGGAATATTAACTCCAGCTGAAGACTTTGATTCAGCTCTCAATTTAATACAAAATCAAGAAGGGGGGAGTTAGGAATTAGGTTCTATGAGACAAAACAAAAAGAGGGAGTACTATCACCCTCTTTTTGTTGGTTAATACTTATTTTAAGAAGCGGATGGTGTTAAACCAAGAGCCTTCAAAATCACCTTTATATCCTGAATTAGCAGTTACTGAACCAGAACCTAGATTTAAGAAACCATATTTATTACTACTAACATCTTTTTCATTTAGTACAAAAAATGATGTTGCTCCTTCGTTCCCAATATAGGTAGGCATTGCTTTAGCTGGACAATTTACCGCTCCTCCAAGATAAACATTATCATCATTAAGTTTTGTTTTATCTGGAATATAGCTTATATATCCTCTATAAAGAGAAGAGTCTTTCTTTATAGATACAAAACAATCTTTTGGATTAGCTACAGCCAAAAACTCTTTAGTAATAGCTTGTTCTAAACTATCTTTAGTATCTTTAGTAAATATTTCTAAGCTATGTCCACAAGGAGATATATTAACATCTTCTACCCCATCTGTAATACATATTTTATTTTCTAATTCTTTTACTCTATCTAGACTTGATTCAGGGAAATCTTTTCTTGGAGCATAAGTAAACCCAACACCTAATTTAGGAGAATAAAAGAGTTTAGTGTCTTTAGACTTCTTATCCATCTCAAAGATAGTATTAAGTTCATCTTGAGTATAAACCTTTTCTTTAGGTGTCTCTGGAGTAGGTGTAGGTTCGGGAGAAGGGGTAGATATTTCTTCCACAATAGGCTCTGTTTGAGCTACAGGCTCCACTACATCCACAGGAGTGGGTTCAGCCTTTGGGCTAAAATAGTCAATGCCATAGACTACAGTAATAGTAATCAGAGCACCAATAATTACAAGAAGAGTAGCTTTAATTAACTCATAACGATGTTTTGGAGAAGTTCCAGGTTCAATCTGCATAAATTTATGTTTATTTATAACTAATATATTATATCATACACTTACTATAAATTACAAAATATGCTAGTATTGGCATATAACTAGTATTTTTATGAGGATCAATAAGTATTTAGCAAGCCAAGATATTTGTTCAAGAAGAGAAGCAGACCGATTAATTCAAGAGGGAAAAGTTTTCGTCAATGGAATTGTCGCTGAAGTTGGTGTAGATATCAAAGAGGGGGATAAGGTGGAAGTAATAGGATATGAGAAGCAATACAAATATTATGCCTATCATAAGCCAGTGGGAATCGTATCCCATAGCCCCCAAGAAGGAGAAAAATCCATACAAGATATTACGGACTTTGGGGATGAAGTATTCCCAGTTGGAAGATTAGATAAAGATTCTCGAGGACTTATAATACTTACCAATGATGGGCGTATTACCAAAAAGCTCCTAGAGCCCAAAGTTAAAATGGAAAAAGATTATATAGTAACTCTCAATCGCCCCATTTCTCAAGCTGACATTGAGAAATTAAGAGAAGGAGTCAAGATTGATACCGGCTATCATACCAAACCTTGTCGTATCAAGCGTATGAGCAATGACACTATCAAGATAACCCTAACTGAGGGCAAAAACAGGCAAATACGTCGTATGGCGAGGACCCTGAGGTATAGTGTGTTAGATTTACTCAGAATACGTATTGGACATATAGAATTAAACGATATCCCAGAAGGAGGATATCGTAAACTCAGTGAACAAAAATTATTAGAAGTATTGTCTTAATTAGCTTCTCTTTATATTGTTATCATTTATATACTATGATATTATTGTAATATATATAGTATATAATAAAGATATGAAATTTATAAAACAGAATATCGTAATACTACTTGCTTTTACATTACCAATTTTATTAATAGTTGGAGTGGCTTTGAGCATCTATCTTCCGTCACTTTTTTTATCAACTAAATATAATTTTGTCTATACAATATGTACTGATGGGATAAGTAGTTATGATCAATATAATTGTAATAATTACCCCCAAAAACGTTACTCTGTTGTAAATAATAAAATGATTATCAATAATATAGATTCAACCTTAGATTCAGATAATGATAAAATACTAGATATTAATGAAAATTATACTGTTCGAATCTTCTTACATGATACAGAAAAAAATGAAAGTAGAGAAATAACCTTTGAAGAAGCTCAGACTCTTACACTAAATAATTTTTTATCATCACCTGATGGGGTTGCTGTCACGGGTAACTATAGTGGAGGCAGTAGCTTCTTTATTTTTGGTGGAAACTCTTCCTCTTATGGATATTATCTTACAAAAGGAAATAGTAGAGAAAAATTAAACCTTATAAATAATCCTGACCAGTATTATTCTCGAGATAATTTCCAGTTTATCGGCTGGGTATTACCTGGAAGAAATTAATTATTAATACTTATTTACTTTTATGAATAAAGAAGAATTATTACAAGAGCTTTCTCGTAAATTAAGTGCAGGAGAAATACGTCCTGAAGAAATAACAACTCGTTTTAATCTTATCCCTACATCACAACGTATAGATGCACCAGAAAAAGCCAATAAATTCACTTCTTTTTCTATAACAAAAATGCTTTATGTTCTGGGAGCAGCTATTGTGATTATCGGTATTATTATTTTTGTTTCTCAAATTTGGGATGATATTGGATCTTTTGGACGCATAGTAGTAACTTTAGGTCTTGGAATATTAATTACTGCTATCGGTTCAACCTTACTCAAGAATAAACCAAATGATAATATAGGAAATGCCTTTCATGCCATTGGGGGGTTATTAATTCCCGGTGGGGCACTTGTTACACTTTCAGAATTAAGTAATGAGGTGGTTTCCTTATGGCCTGTTGCGATTACATTTGGAGTTATTTTTATAGCCTATCTATCCCTAAACTCTGTACATAAAAGTCCTGTCTTGACTCTTTTTGCAATAGTAAATGGTACAGCCTCTGTATATTTTGCTGTAGGAGCTATTTTGGACCAACAATACTATAGCTATCAAAATGTATATGAATATATAACTATGATAATAGGTCTAAGTTACTTGTTATTAGCATATGCTTTTCGTGATGGCTGGAATAAACCACTTATTGGAATACTTAATTTCTTTGGTATTATTGGATTTCTTGGCGCTGCATTTTTACAAGTTTTTGATTCGGGCTTGTGGCAACTATTCTACTTTATTATTGTGCTTGGAGGTGTCGCCCTATCGGTATATCTGAAAAGTCGTAGTATTCTTATTATAAGTACTCTTTTCCTTGTTGCTCATATTTCGTATATTACAGGGGAATATTTTGCAGATTCACTTGGTTGGCCAATATCACTTGTTTTTCTGGGATTTGTATTTATTGGACTTGGATATGCCTCAGTGAGTATCAATAAAAAATATATCGCAAACTAAGAGAAATGGAGAAACGTATTGCCCTAAAAATGTGGAAAAGCTCCATCATTGATGGAGCTTTAGGTTGGGGAATTTATATTAATATTTCATCTATCAAAATCACATTGTTTTTCTAACCAATAATATTCTGCAGGACCTATGAATACATCCATAAAACCAGACATTTCTCTTACAGGGATCAGGGTAAATGTCTCAAAGCCGAATACTACTTTACCAGCTTTACTACTCTCAACTCTACACATAAAAATGGGTCTAGTTTCATCCATAGTTGAAGATTAGTACAACCTTTATAAATTATCACAATTCTGAGATAAAACCAAGTTATCGACTAACCTCTTGACAAAGTTTACTGAATGTATTATACTAAATGTATAATAATTAAGTTTATCTATTATGAACAACTTCACCAAGGTTCGTCTGATTAGTAAAGCTACTTTGCAAACTATCAAAGATAATCCTCGTATTATACTGCAAGCAATATTTTTCTTTACTCTGATGTTGGTCCCAATCATAGCTTTATGGGGTTGGTTTATATCCCAATCTCCAATTGAAGAGTTCACAGAATCGGTTTGGGCTTTTCTGATAATTGCATCTATTGTCTGGGGAGGAGCTATTAGTTACTATTTTGAATTCGTAGCCACAAGAACACTGTTAAAATATTGGAATCATAAAGCTCAAAAAGTGAATATATTTCCAAAAGTTATGACTTATACCGGACTTAGCTTTGGGTTAAATACATTGGCAAACTTACTACCAGGAGTGTTGGGTGGGGTATATGGTATGACTGTACCTGCTATTACTTCACTTATCCCAGTCGCTGTATTAGATAATCCCGACAAATCTATCAAACAAACATTACAAGACAATAAAGATATGTTTAGTAAAACTGCAGGGTATGCCGTATTCTCTCAAGCCTATTTAACTGTAGCTTCTATAGGGGTTTTAATACTATATTTAGCTACTTTATTCATAATAGGGTTTTTAGTATTCTATGGACTAGATGTTAATACGGCTATTATCAATACTCCAGGACTTGATGGAAATTGGATTATTACATTTTGGAATAATTATATGATATTCGCTATTTTATCCTTTATACTGTCAATAGTAGCGGTATTATTCTATAGAGTATTATCCTCTATTATAATTTCTACATCATTATATGTTTGGTATAAGAATGGTAATAATCCAGCAGAGTTTCAAAAAGTTTTCTTAGAAAGAGCTCTAAGTGCAAAAAAATCAGAAATATTCTTCACATAAATTATCAGAAATATGGAATTGTCAAAGCAAGAACAACAATTATTCAATGGTTGGAAGCAAGTCTTTATGAAAAGTATGTCAACCTTTTGGATATTATTTAGCCTAAAATCTAAGCCCCGCAAAGTAGAGGAGATAGAAGAATTTATGGCGAGTTACAGTCAAAATAATTTTCAAATAGACAGAATGAGCTTATATAGAGCTTTGAGAAAATTATATGAATCTGGGCTTGTCACTTATGAGGACAAACATAACCCCTCAGGACCAAATTGGAAAATATATAGTCTCAACAACAGAGGAGCTAATTTATTAGGGGAATTCATTGCAAAATGTATTAAAGAATCTCTACTAAACCCATTGATGCTAAAAGAATTAGATCTTAATCTATCCAAATAATCTACGAATATTATTTAATCACTCGCCTGAGATGGGAGGGAATATGTATCAGAATTTCATAGGGAATAGTATCGCATATTTTAGCGATAGCATTGGCAGAAATAGGGGAGGAATTGTCATTGCTGATAAGCGTCACGATATCTCCAATTTGAATATTAGGTATATGTGTAATATCAATAGTAGTAATATTCATACTAATGCGCCCAATAATTGGGCATAAAGTACCTGCCACTTCAACTTGCCCGATATTAGATAATCTGCGATCGACTCCCTCAGCATAACCAGCGGGTATAGTCGCGATTAACATATCATTTTTGGCAATAAAGGTATTATTATATCCGACCGTATCACCTTTTTTGACAACTTTTATCCCACTAATAATAGAAGTGAGTGAGAGAACGGGCTTCAGGGAGAGTTTATTATTTTCAATAATACTAATACCATATAATCCTAAACCTAATCGAGCCAAATTATGATGAGACTTAGCGGTATGTATAAGCCCAGCGCTTGCAGATATATGATAATATGTCAGATCAGGAAAGGCGGTTTTAAAAAACTGAATACTTTGCTCCCATTTCTTCAATTGAGAGGTATTATATTTGCTGATCTTATTATCCGCATCAGAAAGATGAGAACATATACCTTGTAATTGTATAAAAGAATTCTGTTTAATAATAGTAATTGCCTGATGAATTTCAGTTGTTAATAAGCCCTGTCTATGCATACCAGTATCGATTTTGAGATGTATAGAGATAGGACGCCGAATACTATCATTAATTACTTGCAATTGAGCCAAAGTTGTCACTGTGAAATATATATTTTTGAGCTGAGATTTTTTTATGATTTCAGGCAGAATATACCCAATAATTAGGATAGGGGATTTGATGGCATTTTGCCGCAGGGTCAAAGCCTCATAATAAGATTCTACAATAAGGAAGGGGGCATTAGGGGAGTCCAATATACGAGCAATAGGAATAAGTCCATGCCCATAAGCATTGCTTTTGAGTACTGTGGAAAATTGTATATCAGGATAGGCTTGTCTATATTCTCTCAAATTATGTAATAAAGCCGCCTTATCAATATGTACCGTAATCAATGGGCTTATACGGGGGTAAAATAAAGATTTAATATAGCGAAAAGGGGATAATATATTCATATAAATTAGTATTAGTATAGACTTTTTGCTACTCATCTGCAAGCATTAATCGTAAAGCGATTTTGTCACATATTGACAAAATAGGTAGTTTTTGATATATGTAATATTGTATGGTTCATTCTATTCATATGAAACTTCTAAAATCCAGCCTCATCTGGATTCTTGTACTCATCATCTCGGGGAGTACAGTTTATGGGGTGTTAGGTATAGATCCTACTGTTGGATTGAGTACTCCATCCAAGGGAGCACCCCGTAGTTTAAGTGAGTAATTTATTTTTCAACCCAGTCTCCGCATTTGTCGGGGACTTTTTCTTTCTAATGATTTCTCATTACAATTTGCTTGTCTATTTTAGTAGCTTGGAATATTCTAGCTATTTCATCAAATAGACTCTTGGCATTATCATCATTATCTTTCGTATAATTACAGGTAAAAACATTCAAACTCACATAACCAAATTCCGGCCAAGTATGAAAAGCAATATGGGATTCAGCCAATACCACCGCTCCAGTAATACCAGGCTCAAAAGAATGATAATAACTTCCAAGCTCATTAAAGCCATATTTTTTAATCAAACCAGAAATTTGTATCTTTAATTTCTCAGTTTTCAAATGAACCAAAAAAACTTTATCAATACCTTTTAAATCTCCGACAATCTCTATACCCAAATTTTTCATATATTTAGTATATTATTATTTTCACAACCGCTTTATCATAATATATTATAAGTAAAATAACAATATATTATTAGTATTATATAACAGATAATGTAAAAAATAAAAACCCCCATTCCCTGTAAAATGCTTCCTTATCTTTGTGAGGCATAAAGGGCTCAATACTATCCCAGTTGGTTTGGAAGTTGTGAAGCCAGCATCTAAGTGTCTTGGCATAGGAGTGAATATCAGTTTCCAGGTTATGCCAATCCATTAGCTGGAAACCAGCCTTCTCAGTTGCCCTGGTCATTTCACTTATAACAGCAAGCTGAGAATCGGGAAATATCTTGGTCATTATGTACGGGTCAGCCACAGGTAGTGGCTGATAAGATCCAATGGTATGGCAGAGAATCTGTCCCTGGGGCTTAAGCAAAGCATTGAGCTTTTTGAATAGAATTGTGTAGTTTTTCCAACCCACATGCTCAATAGAGCCGATAAAGGTTATGGCGTCGAAGTCTTCAATTCCATATTCTTTGAGAATAGATTTTAGCTCGACAACACTATGGGTTACCAAATTGAAATCAAGGTAAATGGCAGGGACTTTTTGGTCATTATGTTTACGGGCATAAGCCAGCTGCTCTTGACAGATATTGAGTCCTACGACCCGAATACCACGAGCTCCTGCATATCTACCCCAACTACCTGCACCACCACCGCTATAGATATTGGGTTGCTGGTTAGGGGGTAGGAGTGTGTGGGATATAATGTTGAAGATAGTTTGTATGTATAGTATAATCATAAATATACAGTTTATAATATTTTTCTTTAGTAATTTAATGCAACAGCATAAAATATGAATAAGTTATCTCAAGGAACTATAGCTTTTATTGTAGTTGTATTAATATTAACAATATTTATATCTTATAAAAAACCTAAGACTAAGGAAGAGATTTATTATAGTTCAGAAGAAATCGCAGAGGATAAGATAAAAGAATTAGAAGATCAAATTGATGAATTAAACTATACAATTTACGAGTTAGAAGAAGAAAATGAAGAATTACAAAGTACAGTTGAGTTTTTAGAATCTAATAATGAAGATCTACAAGACGAAATAGACAGCTTAGTATATTGATAATTACATTTATAGGTTGTAAAAAATAATATGGAACAAACATTTTTAATCATTCTATTGTCAGCCATATACTATATTACTATGTCTATACTTTTTAAATTTATTGGTATTATAGAATATAAATTTAAATTACCTAGTATTTATTTTAAACTCATAGATTTTCTGATAGTCATTATATGTACAGCAATGTTATATTGGGGATTAATAAAATTTGTCCCAGACACTCTAGATACTTATACAGAACAGTATCCTAAATGGGAAGCTCCTCGTGGTTTTTAAAATAATTAAACTATCCATACAAAAATATGTTTACTAAATAGTTCAATATGAACAATTTATCCCAATAAATAAACTGTATGTATAAGATGAAACCCATCGTAGACATTAAAATATGTGTATGTTATCCTTATTTTATATAGGGAATTTATCTGTTAAGATTACTTATATATTTTATATAATCCTCTCAAAATAGAATTTAATAGAAAAATTATATGACTATAACTCCTGAGCATAATGCAAGAATGGCACAAATAACATTTGGCACAGTCTATCCATTGTATTTAAATAAAATACTGAAAAAGGGTAGAACTAAAGATGAGTTAAATCAGGTCATACATTGGCTTACAGGTTTTGATGATAAGATAATAGAGAAGCTGATTGCAGAAGATGTTTCATTTGAGACTTTCTTTGAGCGAGCAGTATTAAATCCCAAGGCTCATCTTATAACAGGAGTTATTTGCGGATATAGAATAGAAGATATTGACAACCTATTGACCAAAAAGGTCAGATATTTAGATAAATTAGTAGATGAATTGGCAAAAGGTAAAAAGATGGAAAAGATTTTACGGGATTAAGATAAATATACAAATACTTTTACGAAACAACTCAATATGCACCACCCATATCAACCAATACATACCTTAAAATCAATCAGTGAGAATTTATGGATTGTGGACGGTCCTATAATACATTTTTTAGAATCTTAGCCTATATAGGTGGGGCTTTACATCCAAATGGAGGGACGACCAGAGACCAAAGAACATTGTTTTGGGGTAATCATCAGCTATTAAATAAATCTATAGATAGAATTAAATCCCTAAACCCAAATAGAATTATAATGGCACATGGTAAAATATTAGATTCAGATATTCTATCGGAATTAAACAGAATTTTTGCCTGGGTAAATATATGATATAATAAAGTCATATACATAAACCCCAAATTAATCAAGAATTAAAATGAACATAACTATCATAGGAGCCTCGGCTGGAATAGGATTAGAAACAGTAAAAAGAGGGTTAAATAGAAATCATTCTATCACGACACTTTCCCGATCTGAGGTTGAAATAGAAGATAAAAAATTGTTAACAATGATACTTGGTGATGCCACCAATAAAGCTGACATATTGAGTTCACTTCAAAATTCAGATGCTCTAATTATAACATTGGGGACGAGACAAAGTATGAAGGCTACCACTCTTTTTTCAGATTTTGCAAAATTAATTGTGGAAATAAATAAGGAGAACAAAATAGATATTCCATTTATTGTTGTGACCGGATTTGGAGCTGGAGAAAGTAAAAATTATGCTTCTTGGCCTGTAAAGATATTTTTAAAATTATTTTTAAAAGATGTTTATGATGACAAAACTAAAATGGAAGAAATTATCACTAATTCAGATCTGAATTGGACAATTGTGAGACCAGGCAGGCTATTAGACAAAGAATTAACAAAAAAATACCATATTGAAGATAAATTATTTAAAGGAATTAAGATTGGCGGAATTAGCAGAGCAAACCTAGCAGACTTTTTGATAAAACAAGCAGAAAAACAAACTGAATTAAAAAAATATATTACTATATCTGAAAAATAGGTGTAAGTGAATCAATTTAATTTTACCATATAATGTTTTTTCTTTAATAAACTCATTTTACCTCTATATGCACTTCATTTCTAAGCATAAATGGTATTGTAAACGGCGTGTTGTAGCGCGCCACATTAACGGCTCCCACAGTCTCTACTCCATCACGACTAAGTGCCTTCAATAGCTCCTCCTCGTTTTTTTTAAAAGCTGATTCGCTAGTCGTCCAACTAAACCTCCTCACTGCCACCTTATGCGCCGGCACTTCACGCAATTTTACTCTATTATCATTTGGCTCGGGCAAAGTCTCTAGCGTGTATTTGCTTGGCATGACAAAAGAGACATTGTATGCTCCGCTATCTGCTTCTTCCTCAGTATTAACTGGCATAGTCATCGCTATTTTCTCAGTATTAACTGGCGCTGTCATAGCGATCTTTTCTGAAGTACTCTCCTCGGTATTAACAGGCACTGTCATGGATATTTTGTCTTTCTTTATATTATCGCCAAAGATATAGCCAGCGATTATAGAAAAACCTTTTCTTGACGCCTCGTCTCTATTCTCTGCCCCGCTAATTGTGGTTTCGGCTAGGATATAATATGCATATTCTCGTATCTCATAGCCATCCGACTGGCTTATAAGTGTATATTTTGGCTCTTCAATATTACCCACTGGAAGCCAAGTATAGAGAAGCCACACAACTAACACAATCCCGACAATTATCAATATAGTATTCATAGTTTTTTTGTTAATATTCATAAAGTTATTTTACTACTTTGTTTCCAAATAGCTATCAAAATAAATAGCGTGGCAAGTGTAGCCCCCTGGATTTTTTTGTAGATAATCTTGATGATATTCCTCAGCAGGCCAAAATCTTGTAAACTCTTCAAGGGTTGTGACCACAGGTGAGTTCCATCTTTTTGAATCATTTACTATTTTTATGAAATCTTGGGCTTGTTTGAGCTCCTCATTGTTTTGATAAAATATGGCGCTCCTATATGATGTTCCTTTGTCATTCCCTTGCTGATTTAAGGTAGTCGGATTATGAACTTGAAAAAAGAAATCTAACAGATTCCAAAAGCTAGTTAGCTCGGTGTCATACTCTATCTCCAATGCTTCAGCATGGCCAGGGTGGTTTTGATATGTTGGATTTTCATTTTTACCACCAGTGTAGCCTGCTGTTGTAGAGAGAACTCCGGGCTGACTACGTATCAGCTCTTCTAATCCCCAGAAACATCCACCAGCTAGATATGCTTTTTTAATCATATTATTTCCCTTCGATAAATTTTAATGAAATCGAATTTACACAATGACGAATATTTTTATCAGTCAAATGCTCTCCTTCAAATACATGTCCCAAATGCCCGCCACAACGACTGCAAGTAATTTCCGTTCGGATTCCATCAGCGTCAGGAGTACGTTTAATCGCATCAGCTATCTCATCGTCGAAGCTTGGCCAACCACAAGTGCTTTCAAATTTATCTTTAGAATTATAAAGTGGAGTATTACATTGCCGGCACACATATACACCATGTGCAGTATTATTCACATACTCACCCGTAAAAGGCATTTCAGTACCTTTACCTATTATTACTCTCTCCTCTTCTTTAGTTAATTTGTTTAATTTCATTTTGAGTTCTGGTTATAGAGACTGTATATTAGTTTACTTAATACAATGTTATCAAAAATATGAAAATTTAGCAATGAAAAAAAAGGGGGGGGTGCCTTCCCTCGTGGACGACGTTCGAACCTTTGAGTGGGGGATATAGAGCTTACCCCACCACCTTCTCACTATAGTTTGGAGAAATGAAAAAGCCCCGGCAAGTAATGCCGAGGCGGGGGAATTGAGGTGGAAGGGGGATAATCACTCAATCTAAGAGTTTAATTGACCGAGGACATTATTACGTGCTGAGTCCCATCCCCATTTGTAACCAGAAAACCAGTTTTCAGGATCTGAGAATACGGCAGCACTTCCGCATATTCTATAATCAAAAGCACCACTACGAGATATACTAAAGTAGTAGTGGCATGTATAAGCTAAGATATAGGATATATGAAACATATCAATATAG
>Ga0207935_1000103_pt1 | contig 23109 bp, 29 predicted proteins | sample LakMenEpi30Aug10_FD_150746 | JGI IMG/M metagenome (GOLD analysis project Ga0207935, IMG submission 150746) | Freshwater microbial communities from Lake Mendota, WI - 30AUG2010 deep hole epilimnion (SPAdes) | ecosystem: Environmental > Aquatic > Freshwater > Lake > Epilimnion/Euphotic zone ...
TGACAAAAGCTATTGGCATTTCGTTTCCTGCTGCTCCGATTCCAAGATCTAATCGGAATTGAGTTGTTGATGCCGCAGAGATATTTGCTGGCCCACTAGGAATAACAACTAATCCTTGGTAGTCTTTTGTTGTTGCCTCCGTGATCTGCACCCATGTGCTGCTCGATCCACTCATTGCCGTACCAGTGCTAGTGGATGTACTTGTACCTAAAGTATCTAAAGATGTTGGCAAACGATCAGAAAAAGGGTTTAATATAGAATGACCATAAGATGTAATATTCTGCATAGTTAAAACTCTGGATCCTGTTGCTGCTCTTACTCTCATGGCTACTCTAGTTGCTCCCTCTATCCTAATAGGAAGAATAAAAAATGGTCCCGCGCCGCCGGTATTCCATGATCCTCCAACCGCTATGTTTTGAGCTATAATGGTTTCCGATCCTGCTGCTCCTTTGGCTACATCCAATAACATAGAATTATCTGTATTGGCAGCTTGATTATTTCCTACGCACTGTATATGTATGGCATGAATAACACTGGTCGATGGTATAGAATTATTAGCAATATATTGAACCCAAGCACCGGGAGTATTTGGTGTAGCGGAAGCTGTCATTGAGTTTCCGTTATTATTAAAATTTAGAAAGTTCGAACCGAGAGATCCAATCCAAGTAGATGGTTGTGTCAATCTTGCTGACTGACTAGATAAATATCCACGACGAAAAGATGGTTTTATGCTCATATTATGTAATCTCCACTCCAAAGGCAGAAAAAGCTAAAGCATTTGCTGTGCCGCTACGAACACTTATGACATCTGTGGTTGCTAAAGTAATACCAAGGGTCAATGTTAATGCGTCGTTACCACCAAGAGATATATCATAAGCTATATAATGTTGATTAGCAATGGCTGCGCCAGCGGGACGAACGGCTATTCTGAATGTTGCTGCTGATGTTGTTAAATTAGCTATAGAAATTGTGGATAAAATTGTTTGTGTTAACGACGGCGCAGTATACAGGTTTGTGAGCGAGCTGTCTGTTGGAGCAGCTTGGCCTAATACTTTATGAGTTTGTGGCATATTTAACCTCCCATGAATAAAAATGGATGTATTATATTATTAGCTTTTATGTTTCCAGCAACCTCTAACTTTTCTGACGGATTATTTTGTCCAATACCAATATTACCACTACTGTTAATAACAAAATCGTTTAAATTATATCTTCCAGCAACTATACTATCATTACTAAATACTTCAAATACTGGAAGACCAGCATTATTATTAACACTCATCAAGCTTCCACTAAGGCTATCAATTACACTAAATAAACTACCATTAGTGCCTTCCACATTAAGCACAGTATCTCCACTTGTAGCACTATAAGCATGTAGTAAAGCATTAGGGGCTATTCCGGTTGTAACTGATGAAAATAAGCCAGAACCACCAGCTACATGTAAACGCCCGCTAGGGGCTGTGGTTCCTATACCTAAATTACCAGTGTTAGTTAATCTCATCCTTTCTGTCGCTGCTGGAGTAAATTTAATATGTTGGGCAGTGGTCCCTGCATTGTAGTTGTTGCCTATTTCCGTCCATTGACTAAATGCTTTAATCGAAATTGTTCCGCCTTGCCCGCCCAAAGCAATTTCGTTATCTCCTCCTCTTATTACCAAGCTATCGCTGGTATCATTAAATAATCTATTATATGTTATCGGAACTGTTGTTCCAGAGCGAGATATATATAAAGAACCTTGAGAATAAGAATCTCCGAAAACATGTAATCTTCCACTTGGAGCAGTTGTATTTATGCCGACCGCTCCAGTACCTGTTATTCTCAATCTCTCTGTGCCACTGGTGCTAACAGCAAAAGTATTAGCTGCTGGTGAAAATGCTCCGGTATCAGCATCACTTATAAATTCGATTGACGGTAATGAGGCCGTACCAGATCCAGCAATCAAAGATCCTAGAGCAGTAACATCACCGCTAAATCTTCCGCTACCAATAACGTGTAATGTTTCGCTTGGAGTTGAGGTTCCTAGTCCAACATTTGTCCCATTATCATAAATTATTCCGCTAGTTAAACTATTAGTTCCATTCCATCGAGAAACATAGCCACTAGTTCCAACTCCGGTAGTTAAATTAGCTGGAAATAATCCGCTAACGCTACTATTAAAATTTGTAATATTACTAGCTGTGTGAGTATGACCACTTACACTAACCTGTACGTTATTAACACTTAAACTAGTAAAATTACCGCTATTAGCAGACAATAATCCGCTACTAATTGTTAGTCCGTTTGTGAAAGTGTGATTGGCGCTTATGCTTCTTGCTTCATTAATGTGAACATACTGAGCATGATCATCATCCCCCAATCCGAACAAACTTCCGTGGTCATTCTGGCTAACTCCATATGTGCTTGTTATAACGCTTTTACGTATGTCTAATATGCTTTGTAGACTACTTTTGGGAGTATTGGTGAATGTAGCATTGGTAAGAAAAATCAATCTGTATAGTGGCCGTAATTCATTAGTCGGAATATTTGTTAAATTAATATCACTCCAAATATTATTATTTTCAGCAGCGCCTAAACTACTATCTTCTCGCTGACCCATAATGGCTAAGATAGGATCGTTCATATCATTGGTAGCCACAATCCACATAGCAAAATATCGGTTATTAGGAACGTTAGGCGTTGTCCATGTTCCACCAGAATATAGATTATACAATGCTCGTGTAGCATTATATTTTAATGGATATGGTGTTGAAACGTCTCGTACCCATTGTCCTGTGCTTCCGCTATGATAATAGACAGGAATGTAGGCTATTGGACTTAGTTGTTGAGTAAATTCAACCCCATTATTACCATCAACAATATTAATAATAATATCTTCTTGATAAAGGGTTCCATCACTAATATCAATTTGAGCATGACTATTGGAACTACCATTTCCAAGTAAAGTATATCCACCAATACTTAAGCCATTTATATATTGCATACCAAAAGTGTTGTGAATCCACTTGTGAGTCATACTATCCATGCGTATTCCGTGACGTTCTTCACCAAAGAATGTGCTTTGATTAATATCGCCATTCCAATGAATAAAAGCTATTGGTACGTCGGTATCAAAATTAAAAAATGTGGTTTTAGTATCTAGTAAGCCTGTATCAGTATTAAAATGAATATAATTTAGTGCTGTTCCACTACCTATAACAATACTTTCGCTTGTGGTTTTAGTAACCTTCACGCCCTCAATGTACACATCATAACTGGCTCCAGTTGGAGCAATAGTAAAAGTTCTGGTACTATCATTAAAACTAATAATACTATCAAGTCTATTAACAAATCCCTGTGGCTCTAAGCTTAGTTCATTAATTTCTGTGTGAAGATTATCTAATCTAAGGGTATTGGCAACATCGTTATAAGTTAGTTTAACTCCTGTTCCAGCAACTAAAAATCCACTTCCCAGATTATCTTGTATAGTTTCTAGAATTACTCCACTAATATTAGCATCAATAGTATAAATTCCACTGGTTGATGATACAACAATGCCGCTACCAGCAAGTATATTCTTAACAGGAATTAATCCACTAACAGAACTATTAAAGTCTGTGATATCAGAAGTTGTGTGAGTATGAATAGAATTAGCATAATTACCGCTGGGCTGTAAACCGCTAACACTTATGGTATAGTTTCCAGAACTTGAACTTACATTAACATATCCACTTCCTAGTACATTTTTCACAGGAAGTAGACCGCTTACTCCGCTATTAAAGTCTGTTATGTCGCTGGTGGTATGACTATGACCAACAAGGCTATAGTTTCCACTTGGCTGTAAGCCGCTTGTGCTAATAGTTAATTGGTTAGCAAGATCGTCATAGTTTAATATTATATTTGATCCAGCAATTAAAAGATCATTAATTCTATCATCAACTTCTTCGCCAGTTAATCCAAATTGACCGCTAACGGCAACGGTAAAATCTCCGTTACTGCTACTAACACTAATACCACTTCCAGAGATAATATTTTTAACTGGATATGGGACGTTGGGTATGTCTCTGCCATCTATATTTAGTCGATATCCGGGACCAACATCTGTCCAATATAAATCACTACTAGTTGGAATACTTTCATTTTCATAGTTAGCTCTATATAGTCTTCCGTTTTCATAAACTAAATCGTTAACTAAATACCTTGTTCCATCAACTAAAGTATGATTTGCTGTCCAAGGAACTGCCGCATCAAATGACGCAGGAAGAAGCCCGCTAACGCTACTATTAAAATCAGTAATATCACTAGCAACATGATAATGGATTCCACTAGCATAAATTCCACTAGGCTGTTTATTATCTAAAGCATTTTGTAAATTATTAATGTCGGATATTTCATGAGAGTGTCCGACTAAAGAATAATTTCCACTAGGTTGAAGCCCAGAAACACTTATAGTTAAACTATCTAGACTATCATTATAATTAAGATTAACATATGATCCAGCTTTTAATAGATTATCTACTCTATCGTCAACTTGTTCACCGGTTAGTCCAAATGTTCCGGTCACACTTACTGTAAAATCTCCACTACTATTACTAATACCTATTCCACTTCCAGCACTAATATTCTTAACAGGTAATAAGCCGCTCACACTGCTATTAAAATTAGTAATATCGCTAGAATTATGACTATGGCCAACCAAGCTATAGTTTCCGCTAGGTTGAAGACCACTGGTTGAGACAACAATACTACCAGAGGTTAGTGGACCTATAACTATACCAGAGCCACCCACTAAAGTTTCGCTAATAATAGTTTTAGTATTATTTGTAAAATTTGATGGCAATAAAGGTAATACTGTACTTAACTCTAAATTGACCACCCCGCTTTGCACAATCTCCACAACAGAAGTTTCTGATTCTGTAGAACTTGTGATTTCTAGGGTTGTGATATTTTCTATAACTTCAACAGTATTATCGCTCATGGAGTACAATCCAGTAGATTAGTAGATTTGCTAAATCGTTTATTAAGTGTTATTGTGCCATAAAGCAATCGTGTTGTATATTTTCCACCCTCAGCATATAAATCTTGTGGACTTTTTAATTCAAGATCATATTTAGCAGATGAAAAGGTGAGAGTATTCGTATAGGCCGCAGATAATAATAAGGTTATGGTTCCATTAGGCTCATCAATATAAAACTTGTAGTTGCTGTTTGGGGCGTCAGTAGTTAAAAAAGTGGTCGATTCATTATTGTTGGTTGTCCATATTATTCTGGCGCAATAATCGGTCAATGGTATAATATTTCCATCACTATCTTTATATTTTACGGTAAGAGAGTATGAACTACCTTGATCTATAGTAAAATCATATTTACTGGCTGACATAATATGTCCCTTTTGGTGGTGAAATATAACCTTATATACACCTAAGAGTATTTATCGTAAACTAAGTCTAGATCTATGGGACTTAATGAATATCCCTGTCCGGGACTTAAACTTTCTATTATACTATTTATTTGATTATATCTCTGGGTAATAAATGGTCCACCACTACTAGTATACCATTTGGATACTCCATTTATCCAACAATTTGGATTGCGAACCCATATCCCAGCATCACCAACTCCACCATAAGGATTTTGAGACGAATATACCAAACGATCAGTTGAAGGATTTTTATTAACTAATTTATTACTTGTGCTAGAGTTAATATGGTTAGGAATAATACTTTTATCTATTGGACGTAAACTATATCTTAATTTATTCTGATATAATTTTAATCCTTTAGTATAAAGCGGCATTAGATTATTCCAATTGCTATATTATATTAATCCTAAAATTGATGAGCCATTAATACCTTGCTCATACTTGAATGCTATACTTCCGTATGTGCCAGTATAGGAATTTTCTATCATTACAGAGGCTGATGATAAAGAAAACTTTGCTTCTCCAGAGATACTACCACCGTCATTGTAAGAACTATCATTAAATATACAATTTCCAACAATTGTACCAGTATTTCTCGAAGTTTCATTAAAGGTGCAGTTTCCACTGATTGTATAAACCGATTCTAAACGAGAGTCTCCATTAAATATCCATGTTGGGTTAGGAGCAGTAAATATTAAAGCCGAAGTATTTACAAACCATGTAGTAGAATTAGGCAAGGTAAACGTCACAGGGGTAAGAGACGAAAAGGTTATAGTACCACTTACTCCACTACCGACAAAAGCATTAGATGATGTTCCACTATAGCTAGAAGCAGTAAATATAGCGTTTCCAACAATAGTACCAAAATTTTTAGCATCATTATTAAATACGCAGTTTCCAGTAACAGTGCCTCCGCTCATAGTTCCAAAATTAAATGTTGCTACTCCTGTAACAGTGGTGCTTATTCCCAGATTAACATAACCCGTGCCGCTATTTTGTGTAAAATTAACAACCGTTGGTGTGCTACCACTATTACTTTCAATACCAGCGGATGTTATAACGCTATCAATAGAAGATGGTAAACTTATAGCTTGAACAGTATGTGACGAGTTATTCCACCAATTACCAAGATTATTCCAGTCAGTATCTACAGCAGCATTATAGTATAATGTACGAGCAGACAACCCATTAACATAATCCGTACCATTCCAATTGCCGTCACCACTGCTATTGAGAGTGGTCGATGCTCCATCTATATAATATGTTGTTGATCCGCAAGTATTATCATAGCCTCTTCCGGGGTTGGCTATGTTGGTGTTACATCCATTGTAGTACACATAGCCATCCCATGTTCCGTTTCCACTACTGTTGAGCGTGGTTTCTACGTTATTAATGTAGTAGTAGAAACCGTTCCAACCGGTTGCTTGTACGGAGCCGTTATAATAAGCTTGGCCGTCGTAGAAACCGCTACCATTGGAGTCAAGCGCTGTTGCGGTATTAGATATGTAATAAGTGCTGGTGTTGGAGTCATAGCCAGTACCGCCAGAATTTTCGCCAAGAGAGGTTTGTACGTTGTTGATGTAGTAGTAAAAACCGTTCCAGCCGGTCGCTTGCACAGAGCCGTTGAAATACGCTTGACCGTCGTAGAAACCGCTGCCGCTTGAGTCGAGTGTGGTTTCTACCCCGCTGATCCAGTAAACGTTTCCTCCGCACCCGCCGTTGAAAACATTATCCACGCCGGTGTAGTTAGCCTCCGCTAATGTGATGCCGCCGGAATAAACTACGCTGTTCCAGCAGCCGTCGCCGTTGCTGTTGAGCGTGGTTTCTACATTGTTGATGTAGTAGAAATAGCCGTTGTATCCGGTCGCTTGCTCAATGCCGCCATAGTATGCCTTGCCGCTCCAGAAGCCGTTACCACTACTGTCTAGTACAGTTTCTTCTCCCCCTACGAAATAAATACTCAAATCACTATTCCATCCAGTAAAACCGTTATATGTTGTTGTTCCTGTTACTGTGCCTATGTTGTATGAGCTATTGTTAAATGTGGCATCGCCGGTTACATTACCATCATTATATGAAGTACCATTAAACGTACAGTCTCCAACAATTGTACCCGTATTTTTTGAGGTACTATTAAATGTGCAATCTCCTTCAATTGTATAGCTTGACTCAAGATAAGAATCACCATTAAATGTCCATGTTGGATCGGGAGTAGTAAATGTCAAAGCTGAAGTATTTACAAACCAGGTATTCGAATTAGACAACGTAAATGATACCGGCGTAGCTGATGAAAAAGTTATAGTGCCACTCACCCCATTGCCAGTAAAAGCATTAGATGATAGGCCGGTATAACTAGAAGCAGTAAATGTAGCGTTTCCAGTAATCGTTCCACGACTGATACTGTCGTTATTAAACACACAATTACCAGTAATATTACCGTCCACCATAGATCCAGCATTAAATGTAGCTACGTCCGTAACAATTATGGCAATAGATAAGTTGCCATTGTTTTGTGTAAAGTTAACAACAGTTGGTGTACTACCGCTATTACTTAGAATTTCAGCAGAGCTGACCACACTATCACTACTAGTTGGCAAAGATGTGGCCGGAACAGTATGTCCAGAATCATCCCACCAGTTACCTAGTTCGTTCCAATCAGTATTAACTGCTCCATTATAATATAGTGTTGCCATTTTTTATACCTTTTTATATTTTATATTTAATAGCCCGGAACAAATGCTATAACGTCCCACTTATTTCGATCAAGATCATAGGTGGCCGCTAATAAATCCATAGTTCCGCTAGTGCTACTAAATGGTAGTGGGTTTGAGGCGCTACTAGGAATTTTAAAATTACTACCAAGACTAACTGGAATATTATTTGCTTTGTGGGTTATTCTCCACCTTAAGCTTTGACCGTCAGTAGGATTAGAGGGATTAGCTAATGTGCCACTACTCATTATATTCAAATCAAAAATATCTCCAAGACTAGCATTGGTGTTAATAACTCCGCTAACATTTCCAAGTTGGACTACCGATGTTCCGCCACCACCGCCGCCAATAGCGCTACTAATTTCACTCAGACTAATCTTTTTGGTAACGCCACCACCAGAAGGATTATCCATAAATAAGAATATATCATCATTAGTTAAACTTCCGCTTCCTTCTGGAAATTCTTTTATTCGCTTAACTGACATATTAATCTCCCAATTTTAGGGCATTAAGCCTGTTTTGTTAAAATATTTTCTATATATAATCCTATTACACTTTTTCTATATAAATCTATTTTCATAGTGTCTATATCTATATTATTTTGTTGTAATAGGTCTTTAAAATCTATCGGTGTTCTTTTTTTACCTACTAGTAAAGAACATATTAGCTTAGAGTTGACTTCTTCCATTACTGGCAAGTTTGTTAATACATCTAGTTTGAGTTGTTCTAAATTTAATATTTCTGCTTTTGTTAATTGTCTAAGATTTTTCTTATTATTCAAACCTAAGAATGAACTTGTTAATACTTCTGATATATTATCCCAAGCGTTTTCTGTCCATACTATAAGTTCCGCAACAGAGGGTTTTGATCTTGGTTTTTCAACTCTTTGTTTTCTTGGTTGAGTGTCTTTTGATAGCGGAGGTCTTCCGTTTGGATTTGGAGGGTCGGCCTGTTGTGTATTTCCACCGCCAAGCTGTGGAGGTTTTGTTGCTACTGGAACTAATAAACTTTTTGGCACACTAGTCTTTAAACCAAAATCTTGTGGAAGCATTTTTCCTGTTTGTAAAGCTATCTTTTCAAGATTTTGCTTATGTTCAGCGTTATGGTAAGGTCCAGCTTTTGGTGGAGTTTTTTCTTCTTGCCTATCAGAAACTTCTCTTTTGATTCTAATTTTTTCTATTTCTGGTATTTCTTTAAATCTTTGTAGTAATGTTTCGCTACTGATAATGTCTCTATCAGCAAGCTCTATTAATAATTTCTTTTCAGTAGCTTCATCAGCAAGCGTGGCTTTATCAAACTGAATATGTGCCTTGTGCCTAAAACCCATAGACTGTCTAACTAGCTCTATTTCTTTTTCCCAAAATCTAACTAGTAAATCTCTTCCATATTGTAATCTTTCAACAAGAGTCTTTAATGAAATAAAGTTATTAGTAAATCCACCACCATTTGTCGCCATGCCAGTTAGGGTTGGTGGGACGCCAAGACCAGCGTAGATACTGTTTAAAACAGAGTTATACTTTTCTGATCCTAAAAACTTATATACTTCACTATTAGATTCTTGGAATGTTAATTCTGGACCCCAAACAAGTTCCATCGTTCCGCCGCCAACGTTGCTAGCTAAAATATCTCTTAGCTTGTTAATTGCAGTCTTGCTTGGTAATATCTTATGTTCTAGATTTCCAAGCGTCCATAATCTTATGTTAGATATTGCCCCATCTAATGCAGATAGATCAGCTAGTCTCATTTTTTCTAACATTATAATATCATCTAATATGGCATATATCATGGGATTTGCCCATTCATGCCAATCGTCTTTCTTATAATGAAAAACGCTTAATCTACTTGTATCAAGCTCTACTTGTCTTTGTCCACTCTTAATGGCATTTTTAATGTTATCTGGAAGAGTATTGAGAACATCCGATGGTATATCTCCGTCCGCAAATTTATCTAAGAATGAACCAAGATTTATAGTATATGCCGACTTACCAAGAAATAATGATAATTTACCATCTCTGGACTTTATAGATAATGGATTAAAAAAGTTATATCTCCAAGGAATTGTATTAGACTTAATATTAGGAGTTTCAACCTTAATATCAGATGCTAAAGACTTCATGTACTTGCTTAATCTTGGGGTTACATTAGCATAGCTTCTATATATAATAACATTTCCGGTTTTATAAAGATTATTGAGAAATCTTTCTGATCTTTCTTTGCCATTAACACTCTGGAACCATTGCTGATAGAATTTTTCAACACTTTTGTTTTGATGAACTATTTGAATGCCCTGACTGCCAAAATCACCCATTAAGTCTATTATATTTCTAATAATACCAACCTTATCATAAGCATCCATGCACATTTTTATAGCGCGAAGTTGCTGCGCTGGAACGGCCTCATTTGGCCTAAAAGCATAGTAATCATTCTTATCAAAATATGGCTTTACAGACTTATTTGGTTCAATATCTATAAAATGTCTGTATGTGCTGCCCTGTGTTTTTGGTAATCCTGCATATGAATCAATATTATATGACATTTGAGCCATAGCCTTGTTTTTGCTCTCGTCATCTGACCAAGTTATCATATCACTATTCATTTTGTCCTCAATTGGATTATAATTGGATTGATTACCTTTTAATACACATCTTTCATATTTTCTGTGAACCAGCTTGGTCCATAATACATTTTTTCATCTGGGTCTTTTTGTTTTCCGTGTGCATCTCTACCTGTTGCAAATCCTCCATAGAAATTATAAGCTTCTTGCGTTGGGGTTCTTTGTATAGTTCTTGCGGCCATGTTTGCCATTAATAAAGCAGAATATCTATCTTTTCTCATTTTACTTTTTCTACCAGTTCCAATTACAAACTCTGGTGTATCCCATCTATCTCTACCGCTATTGCTTTGGGTCATTTGTATCATAGATAATTCATTCTTTAGTTCTTCTATCTCTAATACTGACTCTTCTAATGTATCAAACATTCTATTTTTTATCGAGTCCTCAGAAGAAGATAGGGCCAGTGATACAGAATCAAAATAAGGAAATAGTAGAGCTTTATCTTCTAAGTCTTTTCTTAGTCCGTGATTTGCTTCAGAAAGCCAATCATATTTAGCAAATTGGCACATTTCTACTATATGTAGTCCACGCTCATTGTCTGTGTCTTTTGGCTTGTTGTCCTCTATAATTGGCCATATTGGTAGTTCATCTTCTTTTATTTTATCTTTATCGTGTAAGGATTCTATTATAGCAATACCGCCACCTTGAGCATCCAAAGAAATGTGAACACATGGAAATAATTTCATTAAATCTCTTATTTTTCTGGCACAATATGAATAGAAATCTGTTTCTGAAATATAGCCCCTTTTAACCTTTTCTTTATGTTCTGATCTGGTTGTTGTCCAGCAATAAACAACCCTTCTATGGTCACTATTTGCCTCTAGAACAACTATAGAAAAATTATCCACTTCTGATGCAGGGTCAACACCAAATATATATTTTTTATTAACATCTCCAATTAAACTAGATTCGAAGTGAATAATATTGCCTTGGCTATCTTTTATTTCAGAATCTTTAGAAATAACGCATGATTCTATTAACGATCTCTTAAAAAAGCCCTGAGAATCTCTTGTAAAACAAGCTCCGTATTCCATTTGATATATGCCAGTATGAACGGTAGCCTTTGATCTTGCTACTTGATCAGCATCCATAAAACCCGGAGGTAATAATTCATATGGCATTCTTATTATAGAATACTGTGTCCAATCAAAGTTTTCTGGTGGATCTTCTCCAAAGATTTCTCTTAGTTTATTTTTTTGCCCCTTGCTGTGTATTATTGATTTCCACTTTTTCCAGTAAGAAGCAAAATGGTTAAAATCATAATAAGCAGTTCCAGATAGTATAATTTGGTTATCTTTTTGATCTTTAGAAGTTTCTTCTGGTAAGATTTCAATTCCTAACTCTTTAGCTTTTTTCTGTGCAGCCGCTCTTTTAACGTTTTCTATTGGGTCGGCACTTACCGCAGCAAATCCAGCAACAACGTTTTCAAAAATATCTCTTGGAATAGAAGCAAATTCGTCCGCTATAATATCATTAGCTCTTTGTCCTCTAATTTTTTGACCATCACCAAGAGGTAGACAGGTTATTACGCTGTCATTTATTCTCATTGTACATCTATCGACATCTCTCGTAGGGCCGCTATTTGAATCACATATATCTCTAAGCATTGGAGAGTTTCTCCATATAGTTTCCATATATTCAAATAATACTTTTGACTGTCTAAATGCTGCGCCAACCACAACAATCTTTCTTTTTGGAAATATTAATCCTCTTAATAGGGAATATAAAGCAAGCTGAAAAGACTTACCAAAACCTCGACTAGCTATCAACATTGGGAATTTGCGATTCCACAATTCATTAATAATTAGTGCCTGAGACGGTAAAAGCTGGGTATTAAGAATTTTACTTGCAGTAAAAGATAAATACTCTGGCCTACTCATGAGCCAAGCTAGCTTTAGATAAAAGTCATCTTCAGAAGACTTTAATATCGACATTGGATTAAAAAGACGTTCTTCTGGAACATCTAAACCAAGCCAAGCCTCATTAATTGTTTTTAACTTATTCACGACGAAAAATGCCAATCTTTTAATATGGTATCAGCAAACCCATAGTAAATTGCTTCATCTGCTTGCAGATACCAATCTCCAAGCTTAAACTTTCTTACTAAGTACTGTTTAACTTGTTTTTCACTTGGCTTTTTTCCAAATTTTTCATAAAAGAACTTTCCATTAACACAGCGTTTAGCATATATATTAAACATTGTATCACATATTTTCTTTTCGTATTCTGCCGCATTCATTACGTTTAGATATTCACCAGCCATAGCAGAAGAACCATAGTGACACATAAAATGGGCATTTGGTGTTAACGCTCTATAATCCGCCGCTTGTAAGATAATACTACTCATAGAAGAAGCTTGGCCATAAGCTATAATTGTTACATATGATCTACACATGCTTATAGCATCATATATAGCCATACCATCTTCCCAATAACCACCTATACTTTGCATATGTATAGTTATTGCTTGATCGCTTTTCATATCTAGCGCCCTTAAGTTCTTTAAGAACGTATTTGACATTCTATACTCAACACCGGGATTTTCATTATCCTCTGTGTGGTAATGATTATGGAGAAATATTTCCCTAGTGGCTATATTTGCCCCGTATTCATGGAAATCTTTTAGTAATTCTGGCTGTTCTGCCATTATTTTTTTCTCCCAATAGTGTACATTTCATTGATTCTTTTAAAGATACTACTAACTGCTAAAAATGCATTATGTTTATTACCACAAAATAGTACGTGAACATTATTATATATCTGAAATTCTATTAAGCACTTTAACATATATTTACCAGTAATCTTAAGTGATGCCTTGTTCTTTACTGGTATTCTGGTTTCCTCTGGGAACTTTATTAAATCCTCTAAAGAAAATTCTAATACTAGAAACTTATGAGGGAATGGTTCCATTCTGGTTATTTCGTCTAAGAATGTGTGCTTTTTCTGTCCAAGGTTTACCGCCAACTCTTCTACGCAGCCTTTTCTTTCTACGCAAACTTTGTCCTCAAGACCTTGTATGGTATAATCTCCAGTATCTAATTTATGCTCTACCATTCCAGCGCAAGTATTAAATGGACCAAAATAGTATCCATCTTGCTCCCTTGTGTCTTTTATAACGGTAAATTGTGGTGCAGTTTTATAAACCATCTTGTATTATTGTTGTAAATAGGTTTTCATATTGAGACTCATGATATTTAATTGAATCATGACACTTTTTACATAAAGTTATTCCATTAGATATTTCATATCTTAAAGCGTGAGCATTTGCCCATTTTTTAATATGATGAACTTGTAGTCTATTTTTAGATTTACATCCCGGCATCATACACTTTTTACCATCTCTTTTAAGAACCTTTTTTCTAAAGTCTTCATATGCTGGGTCTTGATAATTTCTTTTCATAGTAAATAAATCTTATCTATTCTAGATGTTTTTTTAATTTTTCTACATACTATTCTCATACTTACAGAAGGATCTTGAGAGATAATAATATATATTAAATTATCAATTACTAATTTACATGCGTCATCTGGATCTTGTGCCGAGACGAAAATTATTGGGAATGGATTATTATATTCCTTTAGTTTAAGATGCTTAATTAGTCTGTATGTACTAGATATATCTAGCATTATTTTATAGTTTTTCATTTAACTTAGAATCTATCATTAATGATATTAAGTCCTTTATATCATATTCTGGCTTCCATCCAAGTTTCTGTTGAGCCTTAGAAGAATTTCCAAGTAGATAATCTACTTCTGCTGGTCTGTAAAATGCATCATCTATAAATACAAATTTACTCCAATCAGAGATTCCAACATGAGAAAATGCCATATCTAAGAATTCTCTAACTTTATATGTTTTTCCAGTGCATATAACATAGTCATCTGGACTATCTTGCTGTAGCATTAGCCACATTGCTCTGACATAATCACCAGCATATCCCCAATCTCTGTAAGAGTCAAGATTTCCAAGCCCAAGCATTGGGAATGGCTCTATGTCCTTATCATTGCTATATATTTTATAGTCTTTGCCATATAGGTTATTGTGATTTAGTCCATTACCATCCAGCCAAAGCTTAAAGCTAACGACCCAATTTGTTATCTTTTTAGTAACAAAGTTATCTCCGCGTCTTGGGCCTTCATGGTTAAATAAAATTCCGCAGCTTGCATGAAGACCGTATGCTTCTCTAAACAAGCGAACGGCGTAATGGGCGGCACATTTTGCTATAGCATATGGAGATTGTGGCAAAAACTTAGTGTCTTCATCTTGATATTTTTGACCACTTTCTGAAACCACATAAGAGCTACCAAACATTTCACTAGATGAGGCTTGATAAAATTTAATATGATTTAAATTAAGATCTACAATTGCTTGTAATATGTTAATACAGCCCTTTCCAGTAATATCCCATGTTAGTCCCGGCTGTTTAAAGGATGTGCCAACGTGAGACTGTGCTGCCAAATTATAGATTTCATCTACATGTTCGGTATTATTCAATATATTTATAACACTACTAGAATCTGTGATATCTCCCTCAATCAATTGAAACTTAGGATGATTTAGAACGTGTTTTATTCTTGTTGTTGTATCTGTGCTACTTCTTCGTGTCACGCCGATAACATCATAATTTTTCTCTAAGAGTAAATCTGCTAAATGGCTTCCGTCCTGTCCCGTTACTCCAAATATTATCGCTTTCTTCATTATTAATCCTTTATAGTATCTGGTGTTAAGAATGGTTGGTCAACTTGTCCGTCCTCGTACTTGTGAAATTCGCTCAAACGCTTTTGCTCGTTTTTCATAGCGAGTCTCATCTTCTCCATTTCAATTCCATATTTTTTTATCATTTCTGGATTTTGAATTAGTGATGCTACCCATGATGTGAAACTTTGTTTGCTATCCTCTAGTCGCTTAATGCGCTGCTCTCTTGTTCCCTTCATCTCTCTAAGCATACTTCCCTTTTTGCTTTGTAACTCGCGGTAGTCCCTATTTAAAGACTCCTGAGAGGCCCGTAGGGATGCTAGCTGACGCTCTAGGTTCATTAGATAGTCGCGGTCCTGTTGATCCTTGTCTTTTGTTCTCTCGTCACGTATTAAGTTCTCAAGAATGTTCATCTCATTTAGATTATCCTTATTACTCTTTAAGCAGCGGTTCATGAGTATTTCTAGTTTTATAACATCGACTACCTGTAGTTCTTCTGTTGGAAAAACGTCATCTTTAAACTGGGCGATAATTCTACTCCAGTGATACTTAAATAGTTCTAATTCGTCTTTGGTAAATTGGTTTTCTAGTTCTCTCCAGTAGGGGCGATCTTCTAATGCAAATGCTGCCTCTTCTTCTGATGATATGTTGCGCTTAAACTTACGCTTAACAAAAGAATCAATAGACTCAATATCACGATCTAGCTTCTTGGCGATAATGTCAACAGTTAACGAATCTACGTTTTCGCTTATGAATCTTATTTCTTCTTTAGATAATCTGCCCTTTTTCATATATCAAAACCGTGATCTTGCACGATCTCCTTTATTAACGCTATGATTTGTTCTTTTTTCTTTTTAGGAAGATAAGCATTACTTATTAGTTTTAGATAGTCGGCGCGATACTTTGGTGGTAGGTGGGTGTCTAATATTTCTTTAACGCGGGACGCATCTATGGTGTTGTCGGTATCTTGGGGCCTTGATAATATAAACTCATCTTTTGAGAGATACGAGGGTTTTAAAACCTTTTTCTTTTCGTCTTCACCCTTAATATAATAGTTATCACGTATAAAGTTCTTTAGTCTATTAGATAGGTGGACTGCTAGGAAGTTTTCCAAGGGGCGACCTTCTTCATAACGATCAAGTGCGTCCATACATATTATAAAAGCCTCTTGTTTTATATCGTCAATGTCATAACCATGAAAAACATATTTTGCAGATATTCTATCAACTACTATATTTATCTGATCGATAACTTGTTGTTGTGTCATTGTTGATGGTATTTTCATTCAATTGGCTCCATATTTACTTTATACCAATTTGAACCATCATAAAACTTCAGAACATTATCCTGTAATACTAGCGAGTTTTTCTTAACACCAACATCTCCCGAATTATCGAACTGTACGCAGTTCGTTTGGATTTTCTTAATATTCACCTTGGGCGACTGTAAAGCTATCTGTTTATTATACTTTTTAAGTAAAGAGATTAGCTCTTCGCTAAAATTCTTATTAGAGCAAAGATCTTCAAATGCTATTGATGATATGTTAGAGTCTAATCTGCCGACTATACTATTAGGTTCGACTTTAACAGCAAGAGGTAAGAAGGGGGCTGATGAAGAGATTAGAACGTTATCAGAATATAAACATTCTGCATATCCTTTTGGGAGAGAAGCCTGTGCTATTATATGATCACAATCTGAGCATGAAAATGTTTCACACCCATTTGTACAGAGACTTTGGCTTTTATCATCTCCATATGATATGGGGATTTCTCTAACTAAGAAAAACCTTTTATTATCTTTCTTTAGTCTGCCTATACCATGTTCGTATTTTATAACATTATTTTTACGAACTTGCTGTAGAGAATAGAAAAAGCAATCGGATTCAGAGAAGTTCTTAGAAAAGGAGCAATCGTTAGTAAGAGTCTTGTTTCTTATAGCAAACTTAAAAGGCTCATATGCTTCACAAAGGGGCTGGATTCCTAATAGTTCAACATTATTATTGTTATCTATTAGTGCGGCCTCAACTATCAGCTTGCTCGTTATCTTTAAGTTCAGATTCATCCTTTTCCTCGTTTTCCGACCCGTCCATCAAATTTGATAAGAGATCTAATATGGGCTTGTCGGGCATGGATAAATCTAATGCTATTTCTCTGCGAAGTTCCGCAGTTGCCCTACATTCTAGCTTGGACTCTACTTGACGCTGCTTTTTATATTTCATGGGGATTCTCCTTTATATAATATACACCGTAGCGATATAAGGCACATGATTCGTGCGAAGCGGTTAGGGGCGATGTTGGGGGATTGGGTAATACATTAATAATTAAATTTGGTGATTTTGTATGAACCACCCAGCCATTTTTCGCAAAATCTCGCAAATTACCCATATAAGATAAAACCCCCACCCTTCCTATTTTAACATTATTCATAAGTGCTTGATATGCAAAGACTTATGATATGAGTAGTGGGCCATTTGCGACGTAAGTTGTTTAGTACCAATGACTTACAGCAAATAAAAAATTTTCTGAATAGACGCTTGACAAGCTAAAGAATAGTTCCTACAATGTCGATATAAGAAGTAAGGAGAAAAGAGATGACCATTCAAGTTCAAAACGTTGTTCGCCGCCTTGTTGCTCGTCACGGTTATTCGGCCACGTTCGTGCAGAATCTTGGCGAAGGTATCTATCTGTACAGCATTGGCGGAATCATGTATCGCATCCGTGGCGATGGCACGATCCTCTAAACAAACGTACAGTATTGACTCACTAAAGATTCTTCCATATAATTCAGATATAGAAAGCAAGGAGAAAAGAAATGAGTTGCCCTGACCCACTGCACGATTACGAGGATTGGAATGAGGATTCGATGGAAGTTATCGATTACGATAATCCCGAATGGGATCCGATCATGGGTGATATTGACGATTACCCGGAAACGGATGATGAGTGGCTGGACGATTTCCAAGGCGAAGAGGATATGGGGTGACATATGTACACCGGTATTCCTGCGATTGTTGCAATCGTAAAAGACATCAACACTAAACGTAAGTAGTTGGTATCTAAAGACTTAGGATCGGTTGGGCGGGCCATTTTTGTCATAAACCCTTATGCCACAACAACTTACGATCACCCTCTTGTGCTGCCTAGTTTTTACTCACACCATATGTAGCGGGTGTTGCAAAATGCTACACGTTGCAGTATCTCAGCCTAAAATGCGATGCAAAATGCTACACCACTGTAGCAAAATGCATCGTAGGCAATCGCTGCCCAAAATGAGTCATAGCGTTTTCATCGGGAAAAACAGCAAAAAAATATTTTTTGGTTTGGCACACCATATGCACTATATAGAGGTATAAGAAAGAAAGAAAGTGAGAATGAAAATGAGAAAGTCAGTTCAAAATGCGGTTAAGAGAGTTCATCAAGAAGCTAGGATTGCAAAAGCATATTCCATGCCAATCGTGAATAAGGACTTGGTTCAGAACGATCTGAATGTCAAGAAATTTTACGAAAGCCTAAAGAAATAGGCTTGACCCAACCGATAAAATACTGTAGAATACTTCATAAGAAAGAGAGTGAAAGATGTTTGAGCTTGGTGATAAAGTGAGACTTGTGGTAGATGGAAAAGCTGGTGATATTGGAGAAGTTGTGCTGTGGTATTACGATGAAGGGAATGTGTGGGTTGTAGACTTTGGGGCTTTTGAGATGCTTTGTAACGATGTCATGATCAAGGCAATCTAGTAAGGATAGATAAACATGAAAGAATATTTCATCTACACTGTTTCGGGAAATAAGATGATTGGTAGAGTCTACGCTGAAAACTGGGTTGATGCTAGGTTAGAGGCTTCGCGTATTCTGGGTTATTCTTTCAAGGAAGTTTTCGCCTCTGAGAAGCCGCTCTAATTAGGAAAGGTAGATAAGATGACTAGAACAAAGATTATGCAAAAGATAGTTAGCTTGATGTTTGAAATTGACACCTACAAAGAAGCTAGGATGTATAAGAAGGTTGAGGAACTTAGGCAAAGAATCGAGATATTGGAATATTCCTTGCAATTGTGCAAGGATGACTTGACAGCCTCTTGACCCAAGCGTATAATTCAGCAACTAAGGAGAAAAGAATGACAAAGTTCGCCATTATCGAAAACGCCAAGATTCAAGCCCGTATGTGCTTTGTTGGAATTGCTATTCCTCATCAGCCTAGCCTTGCCAGCGGAGAATATGGTCCGATTCGTTCGGAAAAAATCTTGAAGTTTAATCGCAAGGCTTTGCGTCGTGCTGGTAAGGTAAAGTGTGAGAAAGCCGATTCACGGCTGGTAGGTGGTAATGATACCATGATTGTAAAGGTTGGAAAGCCCGGCAGTAGTGAGCGTGTTAACGCCCTGCGTAGTTTCTATGAAAGTAACAGTGAGGAAGTAAGCCCGTTTTCTTTTGAATAAAGGAGTATTCATATGTACAGTCTAGATTGGACTAGCGTTACGATTGGCTATGTTGTTGGTATCATGATGTACCATAGTATAGCATTCTTGATTGTTCCAAATAATAGAAAATGAACGTAAGTCCTTGTGGCATAAGCACTTAGGGTCGGGGCGGCGGGCCGCGTTTGCCGTAAGTCCTTATGCCGCAACACTTTACGACGCGAAAAATTTTTCTCATTTGGCATGAAATTATTTTTATTTTTTCCCAAAGATTTCTCTTGCGTTGGTCGATAAATACTGTATAATCAAAGCACAAGGGAAAAAACGATGACGAACATGAAACTTGACTTGCTGGAAATTTTTGCTAAACTGCTCCTGAGTGATCGGCAGAAGATGTCGGTTGCTCAACATAGGGTGTTTCGGGATACGATGGAAAATGTGCGATAGTTTCACACTACAGGGAGAAAAGGTCATGATGAACGATTTTGAAGATATCAACCGGATTCTGGCAGAAATGCGTGACGCTGGCATGGTCGAGCCGATTGATGATGGTTCGCTGGAAGTTCACTTCCATGAGTGGGCAGAAGTCGTTGGGGTTGTTGATGAATTCTATCCCGAGTATGATTGTTACCCGTTTGAAGATGATGGCGCTTACTGAAAGGAAAAACCATGAGTCACCCTGACCCACTTTATGATCCCGATAACGCTTACGAGGACGATATGAATTACGACTATTACAATGATTTCAACGAGATGGCAGAAGGTGGAGCGGATGACGATTGGGAGGATTGGGATGATTCGTATGATGATAGTATGGATGGGGACTTTGATTCGGCCATGCGAGATGCTGGATTTGGGACCGATGAGGACTACGGCTGTTATGGAGAGGATTACTGAAAATGTTGACTATGCAAGAATTTCGTAAAATGGTGAATGATGAACTTCTGTCCACCTGTGGCCTTACTATGAATGATCTGGCCGACTTTGACCTTTACAATTACTATGATCCCGATCTTTCTAAGGAAGAAGCTAGGGAAATTGCAATTGAAGCGGCACACGATTTGCTGTACGATGAGGGTTTTCCTCTAGAGCAAATGAACTGATCGCAAACCCTTGCAGCGTAAGGACTTACGACTCGCGGGGCGGGCGATCCCGATCCTAAGTCCTTATATGACAACGCTTTAGAGCAACGCAAATTCTATACCAAAAAAATCTTTTTCTTTTCTAAAGTTTTCGCTTGACACTGGACGATATAGAGTGTAGAATAGCAGTAACCAAGGAGAAAAGAAGATGAGCGACAATGGCTACAACGGTTTCAAGAACTATCAAACGTGGAACGTGGTGCTTTGGATCAACAATGAAGAAGGGCTGTATAATCTGGCTAGGCAGTGTGCGTCATATGACGAGTTTGTGGATTGTATGCGGGATTTGAATAGTGCTATCGGCTACGAGACTCCCGACAATGTGGCTTGGGCTGATCCTACGATTGACCGCGAAAGTATCAATCGTGATTGGGTCCAAGATTTTGTTGAAGTCTGAGCTTGACAAGTGCCGATGTATACTGTAGAATGTTGAGAGTAACCCACTAAGGAGATGATGATGAACGACGTTCTTTTGTTTGCTAGCTGCTTTGCGATTGTTTCTGGTCTGATTGGTATGTTCATACTGTATCATATTTATAGAGGTGTGCATGATAGCCTTGCTTCTGCTAGTGTTGGTAGTGTATATAACTTCCGCTATGCTCAACCCTTGACGGGCGATTATGAACGTTATCTTGCGAAAGTTGTTGGGATTCGTAAGTTGGAAAAGCATGAGATTTCGCGTCTGAATTGGTCTAGCAATTATCGTAGCTATGACAAGATTTTTCAGCGTAGCCCTACGCTTGTTACTTGCGAAATGGCGAACGGTGATTTCCGACAGTTTTACGCCGAACGGTCTGATATGTGCAGGCGTCCTGCGGTTGCTGGACTTCTGTTCAAGTTGGGAGTTGCTCATCTTTTCTAAATAACCCATCTTACCGCCGGTCCTAAGTCCTTGCCACACAAGGGTTTAGGATCGCGGCGGCGGGCGATCCCGAACGTAAGTCCTTATATACCATATACTTAGAACCAATTAAATTTTTGCTTGACAAATGCCGATATACAATGTAGGATACCTAGACACGGAGGAATCATCATGAGAAATTGGGATGATTGGGTGCAGTGTGAAGAAGATAGTGAGATGCTAATCTACGAGGAATACATGGCGTTCATGGAGGAACATGGGGGAGAGTCTCACCTAAAGATCGAAGATCGATGCTGTGGAGATAGCCAGCGACAGTTGCCCTTGACAGACACACCTTTTTAAGATATAATGTCTGAACACTGGAGAAAAAATATGAACATATTTGATGATTATACAGCGGCACAGTTGCGTGAGATATTCCTTGAGCCTACAAACTGTTGGCCGGATGATTTTATACGCTGGGTAAATAACGAGCTTGCGGGTGATTTGCTCGACCAGTGGCTGGATAGTCATGATGACGGCGAATACCGTTCACGAATTAAGGATATTGTGGAAGATTTAACCTATGGGCAAGAGGATGATGATGGTAATGAAATGAGGGAATTTACCACACAAATGAGGCTATTTTATTGAGAATATACGGGCCGCTGGCAGAATGATATCAAAGAAGCCACGGTTAAATGTAAGGCCGAGTATGGCATAACCCGTATTTTTGGGTCATTAGCTCAGTCGGTAGAGCATCGGACTTTTAATCCGTTGGTCGTAGGTTCGAACCCTACATGACCCATTGACAATTTCGTGTGTATAGACTATAATAGGTAGACCAATTTGCCTTCTAAGTATAAAAATATGAATAATATCTACAACGAAAATGTTATGAAATATACCGGCGGCGCTTTACCAGAGCAATATGATCTTCTTTTAGATGAAGAGGATGATATTGTGGTATATGACGATAGCGACGAGTGGTATAACTACGATATTGATAGCGAATAGAAGCAGCGGAGGCCGACGCTTGAGTTGCGGTGGACGCCGGTATAACTCAGTTAGCAGAGTGTCAAATTTGTAATTTGAATGTCGTGGGTGCAAATCCTACTACCGGCTCTTATTGCCCGATAGCACAATGGTACTGCAACGGATTTTGGTTCCGTCGTTTCTAGGTTCGAATCCTAGTCGGGCATTAGTTTAGATCTTTGGAGAAATTAAAAGAAGAGGCAGATAAGTGCATATTAGTATGTGCAAACTGTCATAGAGAATTACATTCAAATATTGCCCC
>Ga0207935_1000104_pt1 | contig 22910 bp, 26 predicted proteins | sample LakMenEpi30Aug10_FD_150746 | JGI IMG/M metagenome (GOLD analysis project Ga0207935, IMG submission 150746) | Freshwater microbial communities from Lake Mendota, WI - 30AUG2010 deep hole epilimnion (SPAdes) | ecosystem: Environmental > Aquatic > Freshwater > Lake > Epilimnion/Euphotic zone ...
GTCTTGCACGTATACGAAGTCTCGGGTATTGTTGCCATCTCCGTTGATATAACATTGTTGGTTTTGGAGCATTTTGCTGATGAAGAGGGCTATTACTCCTGCTTCTCCTTGGGTGTTTTGTCTTGGTCCGTATACATTGGAGTATCTAAGGGCGGTGTAATCTATATTGTAGATTGTTTTGTAATAATGGGCGTATTTTTCCATTACTAATTTGGCTATGCCATAGGGTGAGATTGGGTCGGTGGAATGTGTCTCTGGGGTTGGGAGTATATCTGTATCTCCATAAATGGCTCCGCCTGAGGAGGCGAATACTACTTTGGTGACTCCATGTTTGCGGGCGGCTTCGAATAGGTTGATGGTGCCGATGATATTGACATTGGCATCGTATTGTGGGTCTTGGACTGACTTTCTGACATCTAATTGGGCTGCTTGATGGCAGATGACTTGGATTTGGTGTTTTTGGATTATTTCTTCGACTTTTTGTGCATTGGTGATGTCTTCTTGATAAAAGATTGAGGCTGGGTTGATGAGGTCTCTCTGTCCTGTGACTAGGTTGTCTATGATGATGACTTGATGTCCCTTGGCGATGAGTTGGTCTACTATATGTGAGCCGATGAATCCTGCTCCTCCTGTGACTAGTATATTCATATTTTTTTGGGGGTGCTATTATGTTATTGTTTTATTATAGCATAGATTGGGGTGATGGTGAATTATGAGTTGTGAATGGTGAATGTCCACCCTCCCCCGTCGCAAATAGGATTTGCTCCTGTGAAACCTCACGGTTTCCCAACCTTCCTCAACGGGAAAACTACCGTTTTCCCGACCCCTTTCCCAGACTTTCAGTCTACACTTCGGGTACTCCCTCCTAAGGGAGACAAAATACCATCAACCCTGTCCAGCGTAGCTGTCCCACTTCTCAATTTATCGACCGTAGGTGGAGAGGGAAATTTTTAGCTCAGGACGCAAAATACATCCACCCCCGTCTTTCATACTCCAACTCCGACTACCTACGGCAGTTAAAAAGGGGTGATAGAAGGGTAAATAACAAAACTAAATACAGGCGACTGAAAGGTCGCCCCTACGAGGACAGGATGTGCCCCCCCTTAACAATACTTACTGACCTTGTCAAAATTTATATATTATGGTATTATTTATTTATACCGATGAGGAGACTATCAAAAAACTTTAGGGTTTGCGAGAATGCTCCTTTTTTATTTTGTTTTTGAATGCTGAGATTGGGGTTATAAATTCTGCATATTTCTTAAGTAAACTAGAGTAGTGTAAATGTGTAGTAATTAGTTTTTCTAATTTATTGTGTTTTGCTAAATACTTTATAAGACGGGCGAAATCTCCATCACTTGTTATAATGACTGCTTTATTATAAATATCTTTCTGTGACACTGCTTCTAAAACTAGTTCTGCATCTACATTTCCTTTATAAGTAATTTTCTTTGTAGCCTTGTCGAGGATAGGTAATGTTTGTTTGAATACACATATAAATCCACATTGTTGTAGGTAGGTATAAGGAGGTCTAAATTACCTCCTTTGATTTATTATAACTGGTTATGTGACTGTGATTGGAACTCCTAGGTATTGAAATATTTGCCCAATACTCCAATCTTCTGGAATTTTTTTATCTTTCTTTTCCACTAATTTTATGTATTCAACTCTTGGAGTTAGGATATCTCTACCAAATACTGTATGGATTTTATTCGAAGACACACATTTACAATGATATTCTTGGTCTGGATTAGGAGCCCTACTATCAGTTTCGAACCTAACCCAAACAATACTAGCTTCTACGGCAATGCAACCATGCATTGTATAACAAAAGCTATATGTTGGAATAATCATTAGATACCATTCCTACCTTGGGTAGGGGCGAATATGGACAATATTATTGCACAATGATACTATATAAATGTCCACTTACTCTTCTTTTGTATTATGTGCGATTATGCCATCATAAGAGAAGAAGTAAAGTAACTGTATAATTTTAAGTGCCAACTTTGCTATTCAGTTTTTGAGAGAAAAAAACTACAAATACACCATATTTTGAGAAGATGTGATGGTGGCACTAATCACCACCATAACCTAATGCCATTATGTTCTCATTGTCATATACGAGTTCATATTAATGACATTACCCACAATAGTCTAGGTTATAGAATTATGCATCTCGAGTCAAATATTTATCTAAGGGCTTAACAAGCCCTTTTTTACTTTTACCAACTTCCTCCTCCGCCTCCGCCGGATCCACCACCAGCAGAACCTCCACCCGATGAGGCTGATGACATAGTGGAAGATAATGAACTATCTATACTGCTAACAAAGTCTGTTGGGATAAATATAACACCATTATCGGATGTATACCAGTCTGGATTGGCGGTAATAAGTCCTTCAAAGGCTTTTGCCCATACTGTTGCAAGCCCGAGAGCAATAGCATAGGGTAGTATTTCAAAGAATATATATTCTTTTTCCTGGAATTGCAATCTATCTTTTTCAGCCACTTTGATATATTCTTCTAGTCCTAGAATATGTTCTAATACTCTTGTCCCCTCTTCTGTTCTCTTTGGGGCATAAAATGCTGAGATAGCGGCTAATATTGCTAGAATATTTAATGATATTGCAATCCATCCTGAAATAAACACCCCAATAATAAAAGCTAATATGAATAGGCCTACTACTATGACACCTAATATACTTCTTGGTATATTGGGATTTATTGCAAAATATTGTTTCACCTCATCTCTATATATGCTCTTATATATTATATTAAATTTATCCCCTATATGCTCATCTGTTAAATCTTTCGTAGTGACAGTTTTTCTCTTACCTTTAAATAATATACCTAATAATTCCTGCTCAAATGGCTTTAATGTTTTACCCTTTGGTATATCTTTGAGGTCAAATTGAAATATCCCTTTACTAAACCATTTTTTCTCTTCTATTTGGGTTATATTGAGTATGCCTTGTTGCGCAAGGGATATAATCGTTGCGGATATCTCTACTGGGGTTGAATAAGTGTTCTTGAACCGTATAATTGCAGCTGGGCTCATACCCTTTGGGGCATCATATTGCCTTACTATAGGTTTGCGGATTTTGGGGTCTCTTGCCCAAGTATTCCAGACGAAATATAATATTATACTTCCTATAATGAGAATTCCTCCCGCAATACTTTTATATATAACTTCTTGATTTTCTTCCCACCAAGTTGGAGGGGTAAGTGTCCCCAGAGGGAATCCTATTGCAAAAGTTAGTCCTTCTCCTGATGCCAGTGATTGATTTGCTGTTATCTCAATAGTACGAGCATTTGTCCAAGTAATAGTACAGTCTTGCGCGGTAGATGAGGATATACCAGTATAGCAATATAATTTGTCCCCGACTTTATCTTGTAAATTTTCTGGCAATAGAATTTTTGCGGAGGCTTGCTCTATTGGAACTTCCCATTCTGTTCCTGTTATTTGCCAATATAATTCATCTCTATCTTGGAGTTTTTCAATCACTCCCTTTACTTGATAGGTAATACTATATTGATTTAATCCTGTAATATATATATATCCTCATCTCCTATTTTGATAGTAATATCTCCACCTCGACTAATATCTTGTGTTGCTGGCTTACTATTGTGTAATGTCTGTATATCCCCTTTTATATTAATCCCTTTGAGTGGAATAGTACGATAAATTCCACGCCTCTCATTTTCTCCAAAATCATAGGATATATTCTCCTCTACTTGTATGCTCCTATCTTTATTTATTATAATTTGACTATTAAAATTTTGAATTGTTTCAGCAAAGGTATTTGTTGGGAATACAGATATAACTATTATAATTAAAAAGCATTTTAATTTCACATTTTTTACAAATAATCTAATATTCTATCATAATTTAGGAATTGGAGAGTGTTAAAGATAAAGCGTCCGAGTACTTCTAGGGTATTGGTGATGAATAGTATGCCGATGAATACGAGGAATAGTCCGCTGATGATGCGGATGACTGGCGTGGAGCTTTCAACTTTTTGAAGTACTTGTCTGCCATGGGCTAGCAATATGGCGGTGAGTAAAAATGGTATGGCAAGTCCTATGGAGAATACAAACATCAATATGGCTCCGTCTAAAACTGTTCCTTTGTTGATAAGGAAGGTTATAATTGTTCCTAATATTGGGCCAACGCAAGGTGTCCAGCCGATGCCGAGTAAGACTCCGAGTAAAACTGAACTTTGTGGGGTGCCTGCTTTGAGTCCTTTGATCCTTGGAGTCCAAGTGGTTTGAAAAATTTTATGTCTGAATACTCCTAGCATTTCTAGCCCCCAGATTAAGATTAGTGCTCCGGCGATGCGACTGATTAGTAATCTAGTGTCTGGATTGAATAAATTAGATAAACTACTGGCAAATACTCCTAATGTTATGAATACCCCCATAAATCCCACTACGAATAGGGCTCCGTTGCGTATGGTTTGTAGTTTGGTTAGCTTTCCATCTCCAGTGATAAAGCCGATATAGGCAGGTATCAAAGGAAAGGTACAGGGGGCTAAAAATGTTAGCATTCCTGCGATAAAGCTTCCTATCAAAAGGGACATGCTTAGCATATTAGTTTATTTTTTTCTATATTCTATTATTAATGCTCCGAAGGCTATATATGTTAAAATTAGTCCGATTGCTACTCCAATTATTGGGATGAATTTCAATAAATATATTAGAATATATATTCCTAATGCTACTAAGAAAATTTGGATTCTTGGTTGTTTGAGGTCATATTTATGATTCAACCATTGAGCTATGATTAAGCTGGTGATTGATTGTGAGAAAAAGATAAGCGAAAGATAGGCAAAGGTGACAAATAATGCTAATGGAATTCCAATCAAGCTTACAAATAATAATATGATGATTGAAATTGGTAAAAAGAATAGTAGAATTCCGTAAAGGAAGGCTTTTCTAAAATCTTTGCTATTTTCTAAGTTTTTGGTTGCTTTGGAGATAAATTTTCCTAATAAGATATATATTATGAGGATTACTAAAGCGGCTGACAAAATTCTGAATACCAACATTCCTGAGAACATATTCTTCATAATGTCTTGTCTTGTTGTTTTTTCTTGTAATAAATCTGAGTCTAATTTAGCGGTAACTCCTTCTGCTAGATTAGGTTTTAAATCTAACTCTTTTGTGTAGCCATAATTTACTGTGTTTTTAAATTTTGCAGATTCTGATATTTTTACATTTTGTTCGGCTACAAATTCGGTTTTTCCAGCTAGAGTTCCTTCTAGATTAAAGTTGGCCGTTCTGATATTGGTATCCCTTAATACTGTTCCTGTAATTGAAGAGTCTGTGCTAACAATATTAATATTTTCATTTACCTTTCCATCTAGTTGAAATTTAGAAACAAAAGCAAGCACACTACCAGATATAGTAGCATCTTTATCTATTATTAAAGTCTCTGCAAAGGCAACAACATCTCCTTTGACATTTCCTTTTATAATAACAATGTTTCCAGCAACTCTAATATCATCTCCAATTTCTTGATTGATAGTTATTTTATCTCCAATAATAATTGCGTCCTGTGAGATATTAGAATCCATATCTATAACTCCTCCAGCAATTATAGCGTCGCCTTCTATTTTTTCTTGTATTCTAATTGTTTGTCCAGCCAAATAGGCGTCACCTTCTATTTTCTCTTTGATATTTAATACTTCTGAGGAGTCTAACATCATGGCCGAGACTGATTTTGTACTCAATATAAGAGATAGAGCTATAAGTATTAAAAGATATTTTTTCATAAATTAAATATATAGCTTATACATATTTAGTATATCCTGTGCTATGCAAATTTGTCAAACTATGATATATTTTATTGTATACAATTAAAATAATATACAAATATGGTTGAAATAAATGGAGTGTCTAAAAAATTCAAAGATAAAACTGTTATTCATAATTTGAACTTGTCTATTAAGCAAGGTGAGTTCTATGCTCTAATTGGTCCTAATGGTGCTGGAAAGAGCACTTTGATTAAACTGTTATCTGGGCTTTTACAGCCTACTAAGGGTGAAATTCTTTTAAATGGGATTAATGTGGTAGAAGAACCTAAAGAAGCCAAGGCTTTGATTGGATATATTCCTGACGAACCGACTGTTTGGGATGGGATGACTGGATTTGAGTTTATGAATTTTGTAGGATCTTTATATTCTATTCCTGTTGGAGAAAGAGAAGAGTATATAAAAGAATTATTGAAAATTTATAACTTGGTGGGAACAGAACATCAATTGTATCAGGACTATTCTCGTGGTGTAAGACAAAAATATTCTATTTTATCTGCTCTTTTACATAAGCCTGAAATTCTTTTGATTGATGAGCCTATTGTTGGGCTTGATCCTATTAGTATTGATATTACTAAAGATATTCTTGATAGGTTTGTAAAGGGTGGAGGAACTGTTTTGATGGTAACTCATACTTTATTTGTAGCTCAAGAGTTGGCTACAAGAATTGGAATTTTTGAAAAAGGAAAGCTAAAAATTGAGGGTACTTATGAAGAGCTAGTGGATAAGGCTAACTTGCCCAAACGCACTTCTCTCGATGATGTTTACAAAAATTATTTAGCTAAATAAATACTATGTCTGAATCATTTAGTTTATTATTGTCTTATCCTGGACAAGTTATAAAAAGATACTTAGCTCGTGAAAAATTCACTCGTCTTTTTGCTATTTTTGTATTGTTACTAATTATTTTATTTGTTGGGATTTCGATTTATGTGGCTACAATTGAAGGGCTAAACTTTATTAGTAAAGATATAGAGTTGAAAGATGCTTTATATTTTTATATAGCTCAGTTATTTTATTTACTTGTTTTTGTATTGAGTTTTGGGAATAGTATTCTAGTGATTGCTACCTCTTTTGCCCGTAAATCTCATCAATGGATTATGGCAACTCCTTCATTCTCTATTATGGTTTTTGTTAATTTATTTCAATTACTGGCCTCTAGTCTTTGGATTTTCATTGCTGTTATTTTTCCTGTTTTAATTGGTATTGCTCAATTTATGAGAGTAGACATTCTGAACATAGTCTTAAGTTTTTTATTAACTACAGCTTTGATTGTTATTGGAAGTATGTGTGGAGTTTTATCTTATATGCTTAGTGTTTATTTGCTTAAATACTTTTCTAAACTGATTGGTAGAAATGTTGTATCTCAATCTTTAGCTATTATATTACTTGTAATTAGTTCGGTTTTAATGATTGCTTTGTTTTGGAGAATTGCTATCCCTCAAGATTTTGTAAGATTCTTTGAAGGTAATTACATTCTCCAAATGCAAACTATGAGGGAGCAGCTAATTTATTTGCCTACTTTTGGAATATCTCAAACTTTACATGATATTTTATTTAATTATAACATGTTTGGTGATATCTATACCTTTATTTTTGTATTCCTAGCTATTATTTTATTAATACTTGTATATATTTTATTAAAAAGAAGTTATCTTATACTGTGGCAAATGTTACAAGAAGGTAATTATGTTACTGCTAAAAGTACTGATGTAAAGGCTAAACATAGGTCTTATTCTTTTCCCTCAAATAATCCTGTGCATACTATTATTGATAAAGAATTATTGTTGATATGGAGGGATAAAAAAAATATACTTTGGTTTATGATAGTAATTGGGTTGTGGTTAGCACAAACTGCGGTCAGCTTGAGAGTTACTTCGAATGCCGATAATTATGGGGAGGGGTATGTCTTTCCTAAATTTGTTTATGCTCTGACTTTAGCTATTGGACTTTATTTTATAAGTGCTTTGGCTCTTCGTTTTGTATTTCCTACATTTAGTGCAGAGAGAAAGGTATCTTGGATTCTAGGTGTAGCTCCAATTTCACCTTGGAATATTGCAGTTGGTAAATTAATTACATATACTACTTTATTCTTATTTATAGGTAGTCCCATTTTAATTGCCAACTTTGTAATATTAGGTTTTGGATTCTTTCCTTCATTACTATATTGGATTGTATTTAGTTTGTCTGTAATTTTATTAGTATTATTGGCTATCTTTTTATCTATTGCTTACCCTAACAGGTTTTCTAGCGATCCTGAGACTTTGTCTACAACTTTACCTGGATTAGCCTTTACTAGTTTAGCTTTGGGTGGAAGTATTGTTATTGCAAATATTATGTACTTAGTTTTGGCTAATGTGGATTGGGTAATAATAATAGTAATTATAATTACTATTATTAATTTATTACTAACTAGTTTGATTTATAATGCTGCAGAAAAATTTGAGTATTCGGGCGAGATTATTGCTTAGTTTATAAAGCTTAATAAAAAGGATTTTAGGATTTATTTCAATATTATTACTAACTTTATAAATACCAAAAAGAGGGAGAATATCCCTCTTTTATCTAACTTTAACTAGTCTATATTATCCTTTTTTGAGACTAATTACCTTCTTACTAGAGTCTAATTTTTGCTGTACTTTGATGAGAATCTCTCCATCTTTATAATCTGCTGTGATTGAATCTTCATCTATATTTCCTGGTAATTGAACGGATCTACTGAAAGATTCTTTGGAAATTGATTTAAAATAATAATGCCTATCTTTATCCTCTTTTTCCTCTTCAGATGAGACTTTACCCTCTATGGTTAATACGAGATTGTCTAAAGTAATCTCAATATCTTCTTCCTTGAATCCTGGAGCTTGTAGCCTGACTACTAACTCAGACCCCTCCTGATACATTTCCATATCATTTACTGACCTTGTAAGGCTAGGAAAAGATGTTTCAAAGATTTCATCAAATAACCTACTTGGGCTTAATTCAAAGGTGTTTAGTGCTGGTAAGTTGCGAATTCTCATATATGTATAACTTAATGCTAATAATATACTCTGTACAACTACTTGGAGGCTAACCTCCCTATTTTTATTATACCCCTAACTTTAGCAGTGTCAAGAATAGCTTGCTAATTAATTCACCACAACTTCACTTAAGATCTTTGACCATTTAGTATCGAGGAAATGTGCACTATTGGGAATAGTTATTAACTCAGCTAATAGGTCTTGAGCTATATTCTGAGCTTGTATAAAGGGGATATTAGCATCATCCTCTGAACCTATAACGTTAATCTGTCCTTTTATATTGGATTTAACTTTATTTATATCTATTAAATGCTCAAAAAAATTAGCATAGTTACCATCACGGAAGCTAGAGTTAGAAAGGGAATTATCAAAGGGAGCTATAAGTATTACATTCTGGACTGTATGTTGGGTTTGTTCCAAAAACAACAAAACTGCTCTCGTACCAAGACTATGCCCCACCAGAGTTACTGGGTATTGAGCCTCTCTCACCACTTGCTCTATAATAGGATACCATTCTCTAAAAACTGGATATTTACCTCCTGGTAAATCAAGGGTTATAACTTCATTTCCAGACGCTTTTATCAATTGCCGAAATTCTGGATGCCAAGCACTTTCACTATTATGATTATATCCTGGGATATCTATAATAGTATATGCCATATTATTTTTTGAAATAATTGATAATTAACTGTATAAATCCAACAATAGCAATCACTATACCGACTCCAATCAAAATAGGGAAAATAATCTTAGCAATAAATTGAGCCACAAAACAAAATACTGCTAGTCCCAAACCACCCCAGATTAACCACTCTGGCTTTGTTTGTCCTTGAGTTTTTTTACCTACAACTTTAATCTCCATATATAACTCCTTAATGTATATTCATTATACCATATTTGTACAAAACAAAAACTCCCTCGAGGGGAGCTTGGTAAAAATATAAAAGAGCTTGTGTATTATATAATTTTTAAGGTTTTGTGTAAAGGGTAATACTACTACCCTATTCCTTCACCACTTTAGCGGAGATGATTTTGACATCTTCGACTGGCCTGTCTCCAGGGGCTGTTACTACATTACCAATATTTTCTACAATATCGAGCCCCCCTATTACTTTTCCTGCATTGGCATGCACTCCATCTAACCAAGGAGTTGAGTCAGCTGTTACGATGAAGAATTGGGATCCATTGGTATTTGGGCCTGAATTAGCTAGAGCAAAGCTTCCTTTTACGAGAGGTTCATCATTGAATTCATCATCATATTTTTCTCCAGCATCTCCAGTTCCATATAAAGCAGATTTACTTGGGTCTTTAGTGTTTGGGTCTCCTCCCTGTATCATAAAATCTTTGATCACACGATGGAATAAAGTATTATCATAAACTCCATCTTTGGTGTATTTTATAATTTTGCTGGCTGTATTGGGTGAGAGGTCGCTGAATAATTCGATAGTTATTACTCCTTTGTTAGTTTCAAATTCAATAATTGGTCGCTCTTTCATAATATCTTCATTTAATTTAGTAATTTGTTGAGTGGTTTCTAGACTAGCTTTAATAGCATCATTTCCTTCATTGCTAAAATTTTTGTTTAGATACAGACTAATTCCTACGACTAGGAATGAAATTCCGAGTGCAAAATATCCTAACTTTTTCATATCTATATATTATTATTGATATATTATATTTTGTATTTTTATTATATCATAGCTTGAGGATATTGTGAATTGTGGATAGTTAGGATAGAAATTATCTCTCTTTTTTAATCAATCTCTTTCACTTCATTACATCTCACATAAGGGATTACAAAACACTTAAACCTTTAGATAATCTAGATGGGCAGTATCATTATATGTAATCAATTTCCAGCCTGTATATAGATAATCTGGATGATAATGTAAAATTACTATTCCGGTATTCTCTAGCCAATATTGCTCTTGTAATCTCTTGTAAATTTCTGGGGTTAAACTATCTCCTAAAATGGCTTTTATAATCAAAGCATTTAAGAAAAATTGATGGGTTACTACTCCTAAAACTTGTTCTGAACTTGATTTTAAGAATTCTATAGCTTGTTCTGCTCTTGCTAGAATACTATCATAACTATCACCGTCTTCAATTTGAATATTTGGTTCAAAAAGGCTATTGGTCCATTGTTGCTCTATTGCTAAAATTGCTGATTCTTGTCGAACTTGTCCGATAATTGAGCTTGGCTTTTGTTTTTCTATAAATAAGTCTGAATAACATACTGTTACATCTACAATTGAACTGATTATTTTGACTGTTTCTTTAGATCTAGTTAAGGTGCTAGAAATTAAAACTGGTATTTGTAGTGATTTTACTCTTTCTGCTAACTGAGTAGCTTGTAATTTACCAGCTTCTGTCAAATACTGGTCTCTTACATGAATATTTTTATTTTGGTTAATATTCTCATCACTCTGAGCATGGCGAAAGAAATATATTGTTTTTTGTGGTTTGATATACATAATTAAGTAAAAAAATTTGTGGACCGTACTGGGATCGAACCAGCGACCTCTTCCATGCCATGGAAGCGCGCTACCAACTGCGCCAACGGCCCTTTTATGTTTGTATTATAGCAGTATATATTATATCTGGCAATATGTGCTAAGGTTTGAATATTAACTATATTTGTATTATAATATATATGTTTATTCACTAATTTTAAGATTATGTCTAATAAATCTTTATTTGGATCTATATTGGTTGGAATTGGGGTTATATGGTTATTGGATAGTTTTAATGTGATTGACGCTCCTAGCTTTGGTCAGTGGTTTCCGATTATTTTGATCTCTTTTGGGGTTTGGAGATTAGTTTTTTCTCAATTTAAAGCTTTAACAGAAGGTGTTATTTGGATTGGATCTGGTATGACAATTGGTTTACTTCAGCTAGAAATTATAAATGTGAGACAAATATTAAGAGCTTTTTGGCCAATTATTATTATTCTGATTGGATTATTGGTATTGAGTTCAGCTAATAAGAAAAATAATATTGATTAAATATGAATTATAAAAATCTACTTTATATTAGATTTTATTTTTATTAGAATATAAATATTATTAATTACAACTATAGTTAATACACTTATTATAGCTATTAGACATTCTTTTAAGTAATTTATAAAAAAATAATTAGCAAAAATTAATATAGACATAGCTAAAGCTATATAAAAAATACTAAATGTGAATAATCCATATTTATTTATAACAAATGCCCAAATAATATTGGATTCTTCTATGTATTTACTATATATTTTTATACAAATTAAAGTTATAAATAAATCTAATCCAAATAAAAATATTGCTAATATATATAAAGTATTCATAATAAATAAACTTACTAAAAGTATAGTAACATAGAATTTATATTAAAGTAAATATAATTATTTTATAAAAAATATTGACAGTTTTATTTTTATGTTTCATACTATAATAGTTATTAAATAAATATATAAATATATGCTTAGTTTTCGTATGCACAATAATGGGTTTGACCGACTCAAAATGTACAATGGTTTTATGGGTGCTTTACACTTCTTTCAAGCTGGCTTGATGCTATATGTGTCTAAAGAATATTTACTACCTGTATTTACAAACTATCTCAAATTTGATTCTGAAAATCGTAGTGCTGTACCTATGACGGTACAAGAAAAAATATTTGATGTCAATATTGGACCAGCTGTTGCACTATTTTTAGTACTGTCAGCTATTGCTCACTTTATTACTATTTTACCAAATGTTTATCCTTGGTATATTAAAAACTTAAAAAAACATATCAATGTAATTCGTTGGTATGAATACGCTCTATCATCATCTATAATGATTGTATTAATTGGGCTATTAGTTGGTATTTATGACTTCTCAACTCTATTATTACTCTTTGGACTTAATGCCAGTATGAATCTTTTTGGACTTGTGATGGAGCAGATAAATCAAGATAGAAAAGAGGTTAATTGGCTTCCATATATATTTGGATGTATTGCAGGCATAATCCCTTGGATCGTTATTTTCCTTCATTTCCAAGGAGCTCTTTCTAATGCTGATGTAGATGTACCAAGCTTTGTCTACTGGATTGTATTTTCTCTATTTGCTGTGTTTAATGTTTTTGCTCTTAATATGTTCTTACAATATAAGAAAATTGGTCCTTGGAAATCTTATGTTTTTGGAGAGAAATTCTATGTCTTCCTATCTCTATTTGCTAAATCTCTCTTAGCTTGGCAGGTGTGGTCAGGGACTCTTAGAGGAACTGAAAACGATGTTTCTGTTATTATATCTAATATCCTAAATATATTCTCATAGAATAACAGTTAGAAAAACAAAAAACTCCGATATTATTCGGAGTTTTTTGTTTTTAGGACTTTATTATTCTCTAGGCTTAGCAGGTTGAATAGAGATTTCTCTTTCTAAAAGAGAAGCTCCATCTAACTGTTGAATTGCTTTTTCAGCTTCTTCTTCAGTGGCAAATTCTACAAATCCATAGCCTTTGCTACGATTTTGTTCTTTGTCAAAGATGATTTTTGCTGATACAACAGTTCCAACAGTCTCAAAAAGAGCTTGTAAGTCCTGATTTGTTGCTTTGTACGAAATATTTCGTACAAATAAATTCTTGTTCATAATTTACGATTTTGAAGAAAGATTTCTCTTTCTTACTAACGGTTACCCTCCTGTCGACCTGCCTAAGCCAAGGATTAAATAAATTATATCATATTCTTATATATTTGTATAATATTTATCCACAATTTATTTTATATTACAGCTAAGACCCCATAATCCCTTCAAACCTTGCCTAGATTCTTGCTCTATATTTCTATACTTAATTTGATTTTGATAAGATATTCCTTTGTGTGTGTATTCTTTAGCATAACCTTCTTTTAACATATATTCTTGAGTTAATGTATCGTTCTCTAAAGATACATATCTTAACAGCCTATTGTGCTCATCTCTATCTTCCTTTGCTGGGTCTTTAAATAATTTAACCCTATTGTCAGCGATTAGATTTTTTAATGCCTGATAAGACTCTATACCATAACAAAAGTTCGAGCTAATTAAACTATCTATTTCTGGAGCGTCTATTCCTATGAGTTTTACACCTTCAATTTTTCCATTTAAATTAACCGTGATATCATCTCCGTCATTCACAGATACAACATTATATAATTCATTGTTTACATCTGTAATAGTTGTCCCTAGTGGGTATTGTGTAAACTCATTGAATCTCAACGGAATAATATCTGTCCATTTATATCCTAATCCTAAAAATACTTCTGGGGTTGCAATTGGTTTTTTGTACCCGTTAGATATGAGATAGACTGTTCCATTATATAATACAACTGTACCATTTTGAAATAACATAGGTTCACCTATTGAATATTTTTTAAATGTATTGGCTGGGATTTTAATTATTTCATCCCATTTATAATTTAGTTGATTGAATATGAATGGACTAGGAATATATCTTAATACTCCTGCCGTGTCCATTACATAGACTGCCGAACTTCCAGAAGGAGATATTAAAACTCTAGAAGGATAACTTTTCATTTCTGACATAGCTTTACCTTCTGGAATAATAGACAATTCAAAGTCAGTAGCTCGTCTAACCTGTCCCCAATTAAGCCCATAACTCTCAAATACTTCTGGTGATGTAATTGGTTGTCTAACATTATTCTGCATCATATATACTCCAGTTGCACTGGATATCAGTAATCCATCTGGATAAAATTCATTTTCTCCTTGAGTATAGGTGTTAAGATAACTTTCTGAAACATCAATCAATGACTCCCAACGATATCTTGCTTCAAAAATCAAAGGGCTTGGAATATATCTTCTCTGCCCATTTTTAATCACATACACCTCACCTCCTGGTCTTACCAATAAACTTCCATTGGGATGAATGTCTCCTGATGTCAATATCGCTCCCATTGGATGTGGAGCTAATTCTGAATCACTAACTGCTATTACATTACTCCATTTATAGCCTTTTTGTAAAAATGTATTAGCTGACTCTATTGGTCTGCGAGCACCATCAGAAATCACATATACAGCTCCCCTATTTGACAGCAGAGCCCCATCTCTATACGTCATATCCATCCCTGTTTGAAGTGCATCTAATTCTACTGGAGAAGCTATCACTACATCTTGCCAACGGAACTGTGATGTAAGCATATTAGGAGATTCAATTGGTCTTTTTTTTCCATTTTCTATATAGTAGACTTTGGGTATATTAACTGATTTTACTATAATACCATTGGGATACATTGAAATTTGTCTCGCCATTATATTATTTGGCAAGAAAAATAATATTAATATTCCCAAAATGTATTTAAATTTCATTTATTCTACCAATATATCTTGTAAGTTTTTTATTAGATTTAGAGCTTCTTCTGTTGGTCTCTGAAAGGCATTTCGTCCCATTATACTTCCAAATGCTCCACCTTCCCTAATAGCTCGGATTTCACTCTCCAAAGTCTCAGCAGTGGCATAGTCTCCCCCTGAATGAATAACTATTCTATGACCATTATAAGCCGCCTTCATTACTAATTTAATTCTGTCAGTTAATGTTTCGGTCGGCACATTATCGTAAATTCTCATTTCCTGATTGGAAGACAATCCATAGCTATCTATTGGCAATTTGACCTTAATAATTTGAGCTCCCAGACTTACTCCTAGAGCCACTCCATAGGCTATAATATCTACAGCTCTCTCTTGACCCTTAATAAGACCGGCTCCTCTTGGATAGATCCAAAGAATTGTAATTAGTCCAGCTTTGCGAGCGTCAGCAATTAGCATTCTAGCTTGTTGCTCCATTTCGTTACTATGTATAGATCCAGGGTAGAGAGTAAATCCAACAGCCGAACAACCGAGTCTCACCGCATCATCAACCCAAGAGTGAATTGATGGTTTTGGATTCTCATTGTCTGGTATCATTAAAGTATGAGAATTTACTTTGAGAATAGTTGGCACATTATGCCTTGCCAAAATCTCATAACCTCGCTCTAAAGAACCAAGGGGGGCGGCGTAAGCATTAAATCCGCCGTCTACGGCAAATTGAGCTTGCTCTAATGGATCATACATTATTGGATTGGGCTCAAAAGCTCTGCCAGGACCATGCTCTAAAATTTGGTCTATTGGCAAAATCATAACTTTACCAGTACCGCCAATTCGGCCGTAGTTCAAGATTTTGGATAGATTTTTTTGTTGTTCTGAAGTATTAGTATATTTATACCAAGATAAAATCTCTTTAACTCTTTCTTTGTGTTGAGGTTTTGTGGAAGGCATAATTGTATTGTTTTATATATGTTCTTTAGATATGATATTATTATCATTATCTAGATTATAAACCAAAATATCTCCAATGGCAAATTCCACACCCTCTATTTCGCTATCCCCTAGCTTATCAAAATGCTTGAGTATAACTCTCAGGGTATTACCATGTAGAGACATTATAATATTTTCATTATCATTAAAACAACTCATAATATGACCCTCAAGATAAGGTGTAATTCTTTTATAAGCATCATCTAAACTTTCAGTGCGAGGCAATAATTCTTTTGGAACTGAAACATATTTAGGATCAAAAAAGGCATTTCTGGGGTCGTCAGATTCCAAGGCCGCAGGTCTTGTATAATAACCCCTGCGATAACCGTGTAGCTGTTCCCAGGAGAGTTCATCTAATATATCTACTTTGGATTTACCTTGTAATTTACCATAATGTCTTTCATTTAGCCTCCAATCTCTAATGATAGGTATATTTTGTTGCTCTATCTCATCTAATACTATATCCAAAGTATTAACCGCTCTTTTTAAGACAGAAGAGTATGCTCTATCAAATTTAAGATTTTTTTCTTTTAATCTATGCCCCATCAACCTAGCATCTTCCATCCCTTTGGATGTTAGATCTACATCGGTCCAACCTGAAAATAAATTTTGTTTATTCCATAAACTCTCACCATGCCTTAACAATACAATCTTTTTCATCACTATATATCTAATTCTAATACTACGGGACAATGGTCTGAACCATATACATCAGATAATATATAGGCATCTTTTACCTTGTCTTTTAATAATTCACTCACAAAAAAATAATCTATTCTCCAGCCCACATTACGATCTCTAGCTCTAGTCTTCATATCCCACCAAGTATATAATTCCCCTTCTTGAGTGAACATCCTCAAAGTATCTGTAAAGCCATATTGTTGAGTTAATTTATCTATCCAAGCTCGCTCTTCTGGCATAAAACCTGAAACTTTCTGATTTTCTTTTGGACGGGCTAGATCAATTTCATTATGAGCAGTATTCACATCTCCTGTAATAATAATTTGCTTTGTGTGATAATCTATACCTTTCAAGTATTGTAATAAAGCCTCATAAAATTTTAGTTTATAATTCAACCTCTCCTCCCCTGAGCCACCATTTGGGAAATAGATATTGATTAAGATAAATTTATCATAATCGGCAATTTGAATTCTACCCTCTCTATCATAGATATCGTCAATTTGAAAGCCAGTTTGGATGGATGTAGGCTGAGTCTTAGAATAAATCGCCACCCCACTATATCCCTTTCGAATACCTGATTCAAAATACGATGTATATCCAGGAATCTCTACAATATCCTTAGATAATTGCTCAATATGAGACTTAGTCTCCTGCAAACACAATATATCTGGCTGATATTTTTCCAAAAAGGGCTGGAATAATTCCTTTCTTTGCAATGCCCGCAACCCATTTACATTCCACGATATTAATTTCATATAATTTTATGACCTATTGGTACTATTATATCATAAAAACATGATATTTAAAATTGTGCTGGTTATGAAGTTTTGTCTCCCTTTGCCTGCCTGAGGTAGGCAGGGAGGGAGTCCCCGTAGGGGGAGGGTGGATTTGTTTTTAACATATTAAATAATTAAAGCTCTATCCTAAATCGTCAAGCAATTTCGCTAATTACCCTTGACAAAATTAGAGAAATATGATATATATATATATGCGTTATTCAATTGAGGAATTTTGGAAATGGAATTAGGGCAACCCTCTTCCGATGTACCAGATTGTGATGCACCAGATTGGGTTCAAGCTGAGTGGAAAAAAACTTACGAATCATCACCTGAAGGTATACGAGTATTGTATCCGACCTTAAAAGATTGGTTAGAAAAATGTAAAATTAAATGGATTAATCTTAGCACAATAGAGCAAGCAATGTCTGAAGGGACGTGCTTAAAAAATTTGTAAAATTACCTACAACAAACTCTTTTGTTACCCCCGTCTTCGGACGAGGGTTTTTTCTTTTTCATACAATCTATTTTTGCTGTAAAACCCAACCCCTATAGGTTACTGAGAGGTCGTGGAGTTTTGTCTCCCTTTGGAGGCTTTCGTCACTCCTATATTTATTTAGGCGGGGGAGTCCCCGTAGGGGGAGGGTGGATTTGTTTTTAACATATTAAATAATTAAAGCTCTATCCTAAATCGTCAAGCAATTCCGCTAATTACCCTTGACAAAATTAGAGAAATGTGGTATATTTTTGCCGACCCTCAGAGGGATACCCTCGTGACCAAGAAACTTCTTCTCGTCGCTTCCGCTGTCGCAGCCGCCTTCGCACTTACTACAGCAGGATGTGGAAAAGTTAGACCTGAAAAGAATAATGCATTGATACAAGAATGCCCCAATTTGCCAAGTATCGGTACGTTTGTAACAGTAAACCCTGGAAATGGAGCAAGAAGCTGGAGTGGAAATTTAACCTCAATCACACAAACCGAATTAACTTTATCAGCTGAGTTTCAGAAGAAACTTCTTCCAAGAGATGGTACCATCTCTTGGAATCACCCCAAACACCCTCCCCTTTCCGCCGATGCCTTTCGGTGTTATAAAAAACTATGACACAAATAAGTGTCATAAACCCCCGTCTTCGGACGAGGGTTTTTTCTTTTTCATACAATCTACTTTTTGCTGTAAAACCCAAACACTATAGGCGACTGAGAGGTCGTGGAGTTCTGTCTCCCTTTGCCTGCCTGCGGTAGGCAGGGAGGGAGTCCCCGTAGGGGGAGGGTGGATTTGTTTTTAACATATTAAATAATTAAACCTCAATCCACCCCCGCCTTTCAGGATTCCCCCTCCGAAGGGGGACAAAAAACCAAACCCCCAATGACAAAAACAATGTCGGCGGGGGCGCCGACTCTACGAATAAAATTATCTCCCCCCCAAATCCTCAATCAATACAATTTTCTGATCTCCTGACTCCATATTTTTGACGAGCACCTCTCCGGCTTTCGCTTCATCAGAGCCAAAGAAAATGGCTTCGGTATAATTTTTACGATTAGCATATTGGAGGGCCTTTTTGAAACTCACTATTTCAGGATACAGGTCAAATGACACACCATATTCATCTCTTAACTCTAGTATAGACTGCATATTCTTAGACAAATTCTCCTCACTTAAAATAAAGACTCCTCTTTTATCTTCTGTATAATTCATATCCTGGAACCATTCCTCTTCTCGTAAAACTCCAAATAATCTACTCACTCCAATAGAAGCCCCAAATCCGGTAATTGTAGTGTCAATATAATTCCCAACCAAATTATCATATCTACCCCCAGAACAAATACTACCAAAACTTTCAAGACCTTCTAAATTACTCTCAAACACAGTACCAGTATAATAATCCTGCCCTCTGACAATAGATAAATCTATTCTATAGCTATTAATTTGGAATAAGTCTAGGTATTTAATCAGCTCTTGTAATTCTTGTACTCCTTCTTGGAAAACTACATTCTTACAATCAAGAGAATTTAATAAATCTAATATTTCCTGATTACTTTTATTCGCACTAACTAGACTATACAAAGTATCAATTTGTGTCTCTGGTATTTGTAATTCTTGTATAGCTTGTATCCAATCTTCCTTGGATAGCTTTTCATACTTATCTATAACTCGAAGCACTCCAGCCTGATCTTGCACCTTATACTCTTCTAGCAATCCTGCCAAAATCTTACGATTGCTAATCCTAAAGGCAATCTCTGGCAAGTCTAAAATTGCAAAAATATTTTGAATAACAGACAACATCTCAGCCTCAGCCAACCTACTATTATTACCCAATATATCAATATCAGCCTGATATAATTCTCTATATCTCCCCTTTTGAGGTTTTTCAGCTCGCCAAGACTTCCCTATTTGATAGATTTTAGCTGGCATTGGTATATCTCGATGATACTCGGCTATATATCTAGCCATCGGGACTGTTAGGTCAAATCTTAAGCTCAAATCTCGACTTCCCTTTTGAAATCGATAAATTTCTTTGTCCATCTCGCCTCCAGCTTTAGCTAATAAAACTTCAGAATATTGTACAGAAGCTGTCTCCAAAGGTGCAAACCCAGAATGTTCATATTCTTCTTGAATAGTCTTCAATATATAATCAAACTTAACCTGTTCATCAAGGCTATACTCTATAAAACCAGAAGGTAGCTGGTGTTTTGCCATATTTATGAATTATTAAACTAAAGCTAGAATTTGGCTAGCATGCTTGAGTGGGTTAACTTTCTCAAAATGTTGTATGAGTTTACCCTCCTCATCGATTAAAAAAGTATCTCTTTGTATACCCATATATTTTTTACCAAACATAGATTTTTCTTTCCATACTCCATAAGCCTCAACTACAGTTTTCTCGGTGTCCGCTAATAGCGGGAAGTTAAGATTATGCTTCTCGACGAATTTCTTATGAGATTTTACATCATCTACACTCACTCCCAAAACTACAATTCCCTTCGCTTCTAAGTCATTCATAGAATCTCGCATTCCTTCGGCCTGTACGGTACATCCAGGAGTCATATCTTTAGGGTAAAAATATAATACTACTTTTTTACCCCGATATTGTGACAAGGTATGACTTTTTTCATATTGGTCTACTAGGGTGAAATCTGGGACCAGTTCTCCTACTTTCAACATATATGTATTATTAATTATATAACGTTATTATACCACAAAACCTTTATTTTAGCAATTTTTTGTATTAGATGAGATGATTGTAGACAAATAAGTAGGATCAATTAGAGAACCCTACAGAGTGCTAGATACATAACTGTCCTCCTTTGCCTGCCTGCGGTAGGCAGGGAGGAGGTGGCACGAAGTGCCGGTGGTGGATTGAGTTTAGTATTATTACAAACAAGAGTTTATTTTAATATTTTAAGTATTGTCCACCCTCCCCCTACGGGTACTCCCTCCATTTACCTCCCGTAGGGAGGAAGGGAGACAAAATAAAGTTCAAGCTTAAAATATTGTCTACGATGTGTCTAATCTTAGCAATTCCTTAACCTAGCTCTCAATTCTAGATAATCCTCACAATAAGTACCAACGATATTCCAAAATCTCTTAGAGTGATTCATCTCCACTAAATGGGCTAGTTCGTGGATAATAACATAATCCATCAGCTCTGAGTCTAGGAATATGAGTTTATAAGAAAAGTTTAGATTTCGCTTACTAGAACAACTCCCCCAGCGAGTTGTGGTATGCCTGATGCTAAGCCGATTATAACTAAGTCCCATAATCTGAGCACAATCTTGCACTCGAGCGGTGATAATATCCCTCGCTTTTTCTTTATGATGTTTATAATGCTCTTGAGTATAGATATTATCTGGTATAGTAGCTAATTTCTCCTCAATCCAAGTTTGTTTTTGTACTATGAATTGCTTGGCTAAATATTGAGGAAAGCGAGCCGGAATAGTCAAAGTCACTTGCCGATTCTGGTCAATCTTGATACTAACCCTCTTTGCCTTAGCTGACTTTCTAATTTTATAAGCTATCATATGTGTATATTATAACATAAAAATTCCCCTTATCCCTCGCCGGCGAGGGTGGCGACTAAGTCGACGGGTGTTGCCAGCTACGCTGGACGGGGGGTGAAGTATTGTCAACATGTAATTTTTTCTTCTCCCCACATATATTGACTAAATTGATTTTATTATGTAAAATAAACAAGTACCTTATAAAACTTAATTCCGCGATAGCTTTTACCTCCCGTAGGGAGGCAGCGGTAACTACCTACGGTAGTCAGGGAGCAGTCTTTTCACAATATTTATATGTATTATGTCTATGCTTTAGTCAATAATTCTTATAATAGAATTTATGTAGGTATAACCAATAAACCTAATTTGAGACTTATTGCTCATAATTCAAAACAAGTAAAGTCAACAAAAGCCTATACTCCTTGGAAGAGATTTTACCTAAAAGCTGTCACTTCTAGACAAGAAGCAAGGGAATTAGAAAAAAAGTTAAAATCAGGTCAAGGGAAAGAATATCTCAAATCAATTATGATTAAGAAATTCAATCTAACTAGAATCTGATTAAAAATTCCGCGATAGCTCAGCGGTAGAGCAGTCGGCTGTTAACCGATTGGTCGTAGGTTCGAATCCTACTCGCGGAGCCAAACAAAATAATGCCAGGTTTTTACCTGGTTTTATTTTTGTTATTGTTTTTGAGAAAGTAGGATGAGAACCTGGGGAAGGGGTCGGGAAACGGGAGTTTCCCGTGGTGGAGGTATTGGAACCGAGTGGTTCCAAGGAGTGAATCCCATTCACGACTGGTTTGCAATCCTACTCGCGGAGCCAACTCCCTTTAAACAGTTATTTTAGCTGTTTTTTGGTCGATAAATACAACACATCTATTCATACTTATTAAATATGCTATATTATATATAATACTAATATACATTTATGGGAGAATATAATAAATTAGTTAGAGATAAAATTCCAGAACTTTTGGACAGAAAAGGGATTACCTATGAAAAGAGATTTGCTACGCCAGAAGAATACAAGTTGGAGTTAATTAAAAAACTTGAAGAGGAGGCAAAGGAGTTTTCTGAAGCGGGGGATCCGGAGGAATTGGCGGATATCATAGAGGTTGTTGAAGCATTAAAATGTTTACCAGATTATGCAAATGTGGAGGAATTACGAAAGAAAAAAGCTCAAGAGAGAGGAGCTTTTGATAAAAGGACAAGGGAAAAGTCAAGGAACAAACGCACCACATTAGAGTTTGGAAGGTTTAGAAATAGAGTGGAGGAAATCGAGAGGAGATTTAAAGCCAAGCCTG
>Ga0207935_1000105_pt1 | contig 22673 bp, 30 predicted proteins | sample LakMenEpi30Aug10_FD_150746 | JGI IMG/M metagenome (GOLD analysis project Ga0207935, IMG submission 150746) | Freshwater microbial communities from Lake Mendota, WI - 30AUG2010 deep hole epilimnion (SPAdes) | ecosystem: Environmental > Aquatic > Freshwater > Lake > Epilimnion/Euphotic zone ...
GGGACTTGAACCCGCGACCTCCGCCGTGACAGGGCGGCGCGCTAACCAACTGCGCTACAGGGCCAATACTGCTGGCCTCATGGTGACCCCAACGGGATTCGAACCCGTGCTACCGCCGTGAAAGGGCGGCGTCCTAGGCCACTAGACGATGGGGCCAAATAGGCCTCTGGCACCAAGGAGCAAGACTACCCGCCGCTCGGCAAGTTACGCAACACATAGGGAACTCTCAGGCAATACTTTAATGTTTCCTTCATATTCATAAGCAGGAGGTGTCAGTGCGCAAGAAATTGATAGGCATAATTGCCAGTTTCGGCCTGCTGGTCACCTCCCTACTTCTGCTCCCGGCATATGCCGTTCCTGACTACCCAACCGCTGCCGAGGTCGCTGCCGCCAAGCGAAATGTCGCTGAGAAAAAGAAGATGGTGGATCGGATTGAGGGAATCCTCGACACCCTGGAGAGCGAGGCTCGTGCTCTTGAGAAAGTGGCACTGGAAAAGAGCGAGCAATACATGAAAGCCCTGAGGCGTGCTGATGATATGCGCGCAAAGGTCGAATCATTGCAGTCCCAAGCAAAGAAGTCCGAGACAGAAGCCGAGCAGGCGAGGGTGCAACTTGGCCAGATAGTTGCGCAGATGCTTCGCGATCGCTCCAGCGGAGATATCACACTGAGGCTTTTCTTCAATCCTGAAAGTGCCGAAGACTTACTCTTTGAAATGAGCATGCAGGAAATCATCGCTCAGCGCATGGAAACAATTTATCAATCGGCGCTCGATAAGCAGGCTCAGGCGCAAGCACTAACGCTTGAACTCGACGAATCAAAGCAGCAACTAGAAGCAGTTGAAGCCGAAGCCAAGAAACTCTTCGATGAAGCTCAAGCAGCAGCCGATGCTGTAATCAAAAAGGTTAATGCGACGGAGCGCGAACGAGCAACGATGATGTCTCAGCTTGCAAGCTTGCAAGACAACGCAGCCGATCTTGAAAGACAAAGACGCGAAGGCCTCGAGGCTGAGCGCAGACAGAACTTGGTGAAGACCGCTCCAACCGCACCCGAGCTCTACACCGTCGGCCCACCAAACGAAGCACTGGTCGAAGGTGCAATTGCTTTCGCAAGAGACCAGCTCGGCGAAAGATATGTGCTTGGTGGTGCAGGACCAAATGTTTGGGATTGCAGCGGCATCACGATGAAGAGCTACGCATCAGTTGGTGTCTACATCGGCTGGCACTCAGCAACGGCGCAATACAACGTGCTTGCGGCACAAAAGAAACTTGTTCCATTCCAAAAAGCTGAGCGTGGAGATCTGATCTGGTGGTCAACCGAGGATGCATTCTCAGGTGATAAGTATCACGTTGCCATTTACCTGGGTGATGGCATGATGCTGGAGGCTCCAAACCCAGCTAGAACGGTTCGCATCGTTCCTGTTCGCTACGGTGAACTTTGGCCCTATGCCGGTCGTCCAACCGCAACCAGCAACTAAAGTTGAGGCATGGTTAAGTTTTCAAGTGGAGCGAGTTCGCTTTACGCTGTCGGATTTATCGGTGCCGTGATCTACTACATATCAACGGCAACTGACTTTTGGATGGGAGTGCTGGGATTTCTGAAGGCACTGGTGTGGCCAGGATTTCTGGTATTCGAACTACTTCAGTTCCTTGGTGCCTAGTACTCGCCAACCTTCTGATAGAGCTTGGCAATAATCCACCACTTGCCATCAATCTTTAGAAAGTTCAGGTAGTCCTGCATGATTCCGCCGAACTGAAACAGCTGAACCTTGGCCCAGGCGGTGGAATCAGATATCTGATCAATCTCCAAGATCTCGTCTTTTCTTGGATTACCAAGTTCTTTCGGAGATTTGCGATTGGCAACCTGCTCTCTGTAGAGAGCATAGGGACGAAGGACTAGCTCGCCGTCCTGGGTTGAGTAGAGGGTGCAGTCTTTGTGAAAGACCTTGTCAAACAGCTGCATGTCCTGAGTGTGAATGACTTCAAAGTAATCATCCAGAAGTTTGATAAGTCCGGTGTCGATGCTGGCTGTCTCGGGCGATTGCATTAGCCCTTGTAGCTTTCGTAGCCAGCTGCCAAAACTTTCTCAGCGGCAGCTTTGTTCTGCCAGCCACCGAGCTTTACCCACTTACCTGGCTCTAGATCTTTGTAATGCTCGAAGAAGTGTTCAATCTCTGCCTTAGTAGCCTGAGGAACATCCTGAATGTCTTGGATGTGTTGCCAGCGAGGATCTTTAGCCTGCACGCACAAAATCTTTTCGTCCTGTCCACCATCGTCTTCCATGATCAGCATGCCAACCGGTCTGACTTTGATGTGGACTCCGGGGAAGACCGGGTAGTCAAGGAGAACTAGAGCATCCAGCGGGTCGCCATCGCCACCCAGTGTGTTTTCGAAAGCTCCGTAGTCGACGGGGTAGACAAATCCTGTGAAGAGCACCCGGTCCAGCCAGACCTTGCCGGTTTCGTGGTCAACCTCATATTTGTTTCGGCTACCACGGGGAATTTCTATAACTACGTCGTGTGACAAGGCTTCTCCTAAATAGGCTTTGTGCAACAAGATTAGCGAATGGGAACCATGGTTTTGAGAGCGCGCCTCACACCGCAGGTTGCCGCAACCCGCAAGGCGGTTCGACAGCTAATCAGCGACCTAACCCCCGGCACCACCATCCTGGTGGCGGTCTCCGGAGGTGCCGATTCTCTAGCTCTTGCAAGCGCTGCAAACTTTGAGGGTAGGAAGCTAAAGCTCAATGTCGCAGCGGTAATCATTGATCACGGCCTGCAGCTAGGCAGCGACAAGGTTGCCAAGAAGGCAAAGAGCAGATGCGAATCACTTGGAATCGAGCAGGTTGTGATTGAACAGGTAACGGTAAGACAATCCGGAGATGGTCTTGAGGCCCAGGCACGAGAGAGTAGATATAAAGGAATCGAAAAGGTCAGATCAAAGCTCGGTGCCAGCTGGGTGCTAGTGGGTCACAACCTAAACGATCAGGCGGAAACGGTTTTGCTCGGCCTTGCCAGAGGCTCCGGTCTTCGCTCAATTGCAGCAATGGCCAAGGTTGATCCAGACAGGAAGCTGATGCGGCCATTTCTCGATATCTCCTCCGCTGATTTGCGCAAGGCCTGCAAGGATCAGGGAATCGAATACTGGAACGACCCCCACAACAGTGACGATAGGTTCCTCAGGGTCAAGGTGAGAAAACTGGCTGAGAATCTGGAGAAGACACTTGGACCAGGCTTTGCAGCGGCGCTCGCCAGAACAGCTGAAATTGCCAGAGAATCCGATGAAGCACTCAGCCTTCTGGCAAAAGAGCTGGCAGTCAAAGCCAGAGCTAAATCAACAGCCAGCAAAGCGCAGTTTGATATTGAACCGCTCCGCTCAGCCCCTGCGGCACTTCGGCGCAAGGCTATTCACCAGATTTGTCTAGACGCGGGAGCTAAGAATCTCTCCCGGGCCCAGGTTCTGCAGATTGAGCAGCTGATTACCGCCTGGAAGGGGCAGAAATCTAGCGTCATTTCTGGCATTACAGTAGAGCGGGTGGCCAACCAGTTGGTTGTGACTAGTCGAAGAAACCCAGGAGCTACGTGCAGCTAAATCACCCCGATATCCAAGAGGTATTGGTAACCGCTGAGCAAATTCAATCTCGAGTGAGCGAGCTTGCCCAGGAGATATCCGAGTTCTACAAAGACAAGAACGTGCTTCTTTTGGGCATATTAAAAGGAGCGGTTCCCTTCATGGCCGATCTCTCCAGAGCCCTAACAATTCCAGTACAGCAGGACTGGATGGCGGTTTCGTCCTATGGCTCTGGAACCGTTTCATCGGGAGTGGTGAGAATCCTGAAGGATTTGGATGCAGATATAAAGGACAGGAATGTTCTGATTGTTGAAGACATCATCGATTCGGGACTAACGCTTTCTTGGCTGAGTTCAAACCTCAAGGCACGAGGGGCAGCCAGCGTTGAGATAGTCACTCTTCTCAGGAAACCAGAAGCTGCGAAGGTAAAGATAGCTGTCAGATGGGTCGGGTTTGATATTCCAAATGCTTTCGTTGTCGGATATGGACTCGACTACAACGAGAACTACCGCTCACTCGATGGAGTGGGAATTTTGTCACCGTCCGTTTATAGCTAAAGGTTTTTAATGAGCGAAAAGAAACAAGAGAACCAGGCGAAGCTTAAAAAGTTTCTGAGAGGTCCCTGGCTCTGGATTGCAATAGCGCTGACAGTTGTCTTTGTCGGAAGCTCGCTCATCAACACCCAGCAGTACACGAAGGTGGACACTCAGGTCGGACTCGAGATGATCTCGTCCGGTCAAGCGGAGAAGGTAACAATCTTTGATGGCGATCAGAGAGTAGATGTAATACTCAGAAACGCAGATGCCGAATACGGCAAGATGGTGCAGTTCTTCTTTGTTTCTGGCCGCGCATCGACAGTGGCTCAAACTGTTGCAGAATCGCAGATTTCCGAAGGCTGGACAGATGAGGTCCCTTCAACGCCTTGGATTCTTGCTCTTTTAGGATCACTGCTTCCGTTCATAATCATCCTCGCGCTGTTTTGGTTCCTGATGGGATCTATGGCCGGTGGCGGAAGAGGCGTGATGCAGTTTGGCAAATCCCGCGCCAAGCTCGTCAACAAGGAGATGAGCAAGATCACCTTTGCCGATGTTGCTGGTATTGATGAGGCCATCGAAGAGCTCAATGAAATCAAAGAGTTTTTGAAAAACCCAAAGAAGTTCCAGGACATGGGTGCAAAGATTCCACACGGAGTCCTTCTATATGGCCCTCCCGGAACTGGAAAGACCCTGATTGCCAAGGCAGTTGCTGGTGAGGCTGGAGTGCCTTTCTTCTCGATATCTGGTTCAGATTTTGTGGAAATGTTCGTTGGTGTTGGTGCATCTAGGGTCAGAGACCTGTTTGATCAGGCAAAGCAGGCAGCACCGGCGATCATTTTCGTTGATGAGATTGATGCTGTTGGACGTCACCGCGGAACAGGAATCGGTGGTGGTAACGACGAGCGTGAGCAGACACTAAACCAGCTGCTGGTTGAGATGGATGGTTTTGACACCTCCACCAACGTGATTCTGATTGCAGCCACCAACCGTCCGGATGTTCTAGACCCAGCACTACTCAGACCTGGAAGATTTGATCGTCAGGTTGGAGTATCAGCACCGGACCTCAAGGGCAGAGAGCAGATTCTTGGCATTCACGCGAAGAACAAGCCGCTTGCTGAAAAAGTTGACCTTGCCGTAGTTGCGAGAAGAACACCTGGTTTCACTGGAGCAGATCTTGCGAACGTGATGAACGAGGCTGCGCTACTAGCTGCGAGACTAGACAAAAAGCAAATTGATGATTCAACCATCGATGAGGCAATTGATCGCGTAATTGGTGGACCACAGCGCAAGAGTGCTGTGATGAAAGATCACGAGCGACTGGTAACCGCCTATCACGAGGCAGGTCACGCATTGGTTGCAGGAGCATCGAACTACTCAGATCCTGTAACCAAGATCACCATTCTTCCTAGAGGCAGAGCTCTCGGCTACACCATGGTGATGCCGATGGAAGACAGATACTCAATCTCTCGCAATCAGCTCCTTGATCAAATTGCCTATGCGATGGGCGGAAGAATTGCCGAGGAGATCGTTTTCAAGGATCCAACTACCGGAGCCTCTAACGATTTTGAAAAGGCAACTTCAATTGCTCGCACCATGGTGACTAAGTATGGAATGAGCGCCAAGGTTGGTTCCATTTCTCTTGGTAGCGGAAACGCCGAACCTTTCCTGGGGCGTGAGCTTGCCACCCACCGCGATTGGTCGAATGAAATGGCACAGACCGTGGACAACGAAGTCAGAGCAATTCTGGATTCCGCCATGGATGAGGCCTACAAAGCTCTAACCGTGAATCGCAGCGTGCTTGATCGACTGGCAAAGGAGCTCTTAGAAAAAGAGACTTTGAATCAAGAGCAGATTGCCGAAATCTTCAAGAGTCTAAAGAAGCTTCCTAAGCGCGCCACCTGGCGCTCTTCCCAGAAGCGCGGCATCAGCGGCAAGGGACCGATCGCGGTTCCCAAGAAGCCGGAAGAGAAAGCCACTAAGAAAAAGGCCTAGCATGCAGACCGAACGAATTCGTCAGGCGGTTCGTGAACTACTGATTGCAATAGGCGAAAACCCCGACAGGCCAGAACTTGCGCAGACGCCACAGAAAGTTGCCGAAGCCTACGCTGCTTTTTTTCGCGGGCTAGATCAAAACCCAGCAGATGCCCTGAAACAAACCATGAGCGCTGAGGGTAGTGAATTGGTGATGCTGAAAGACATCGAACTGGTTTCTATTTGTGAGCATCACCTGCTTCCATTTACTGGTGTTGCACACATCGCGTATCTACCAAGCGAGAAGATAGTTGGTCTTGGAAGACTTGCCAACCTAGTTGAGATTCTTTCCGCTAGGCCGCAGCTGCAGGAGAACCTGACCAATCAGATTGCTGATGAAATTGAAAAATCTCTTTCACCAAAGGGAGTTCTTGTTGTCATCGAGGCTAAGCATCAGTGCGTTGCCTCGAGAGGTGCAAGGCAACCAGAGGTGAACACCATTACCCTCGCTTCTCGCGGAAGCTATAACGATGTCACTCAGCGCCAAGAGGCGATGAATCTACTTTCGGTTACCAAGTGAGCTGGCAAAGACCGAAGGTAATGGGAGTGATTAATGTCACTCCCGATTCCTTCAGTGATGGCGGCCAATTTCTAACAGTTGAAGCTGCGATGGAGCAAGCCAGACTCCTTGTATCTCAAGGCGCAGAAATTCTGGATGTTGGCGGAGAATCAACGCGACCCGGAGCAACTCGCATATCAATAGAAGAAGAACAGAGGCGTGTTCTACCAGTGATTTCTCAAATCAAGAAAGAGCTGAAGGTTTTAGTGTCAATCGACACAATGAACAGCGAGACTGCCGTTGCTGCAATTCAGGTAGGAGCAGACATCGTTAATGATGTTTCGGGAGGACTTGCTGACACCAAAATGTTTTCCGCAATCGCCGCAAGTAACTGCCTCTATGTCCTTGGTCACTGGCGCGGATTTTCTGATGTGATGGATCAGCGAACTCAGTACTCAGATGTTGCCAGGGAAGTAGTGGGAGAGCTGGCAGAGCAGGTGTCCGTTGCAGTTGCGAGCGGTATCGCTAGAGATCGAATCATCGTCGATCCCGGGCTTGGCTTTGCCAAAGACATGCAGCAGAACTGGGCTCTGGTGGCAAGGCTGGATGAGCTCAAGCAATTGGGTCTTCCCATCCTGGTTGGAGCTTCCAGGAAGCGCTTTATTGCGCATGCACTAGACAAAGACAACCCGCAGGGGGTCGATCATTCAAGACGAGATGTGGCCAGTGCCGTCCTAACCGCACTGCTTCTGCAGCGCAAACTCTGGGGGGTTAGGGTCCACAACGTTCAGGCCACAGTGGATGCCATTAGCGTGGTCTCAGCGCTAAAGGAAGCTGAAAAGTGATTTACAAGGTTCGCATCGATGGCTTGAAGGTCTTTGCCTATCACGGTGTGATGCAGCACGAAAAAGATTATGGACAGGAATTCTTTATCGATGCTCACCTTGATGTCGAAGCAGGAGTAGAGGACAAGATTGAATCAACTGTCTCCTACGCGCTTGTGACGGATGAGATTGTCAAAGTTTCCACGACAAATCGCTTTGACCTGATTGAGTCTTTAGCTGCCAAACTCAAGGAGCACATCCTCAATCTTGACCCAAGAATAATTCGAGTAACCATCACTGTTCATAAACCCTCAGCTCCCGTTGGGCATGAGGTCAGGGATATCTCTGTAAGTGTTTCTGGAGCTAAGAGTGAAAACTAAAGCGGTAATCGCTTTAGGAAGTAACTTGGGAGACAGAAGAGAAACGCTAGAACTTGCAATAAGCCAGATAAGAAACTTTTCGGAAAGCAACTTTCTTACAGTCTCTTCATTTCATGAAACAGTTGCTTTAACCGAGAGCGGAGAAGATAGCAGTAAGCCCAGCTATCTCAATGCGGTTTGTCTTATTGAAACAACTCTGAGCGCACAGGAGCTTCTTGATTTTTGCTCTGAGGTCGAGGCTAATCTGGGCCGAGTTCGCGCAGAGCGTTGGCAAGACAGAACTATTGATTTAGACATAGTTGCTTTCGGTGATCAGGTGATTGAAACCGAAAACCTTTCAGTTCCTCACCCCCGTGCACACGAAAGATTATTTGTGTTACTTCCTTGGCAAGAGATTGACCCAGATGCTGAAATAGTTGGTAGGGGAAAAGTAAGTGATTTGATTGCGAGGCTCACGTGAAGCAAATCAGTAACAGCTATCTGATTGCATTTCTTGGAATCGGTTTTGTTGCTGGTATCTCGTCCTCGCAGCTTGTTACCGGCATTGGGCAGAGTTTTCCACTAAGTCCTCTGAGCCTTTTGATTTCGCTGCCAGTAATCGCTCTGATCATGGTTTTGGCCACGCTACCTATTTATAGGTATCGCAAGAAGAGCGAGAAGTACTCCGGTGGGCCCAGACCCACCAGGCCCAATCCCTTCTTTGCCTATCGAGCGCTGGTTTTCTCAAGGGCGGTTTCACTAACCGGCAGCTTGTTTGCCGGCTGGCACCTGGGACAGTTGATTTGGCTTCTAACTTTTAGCGTTGCCCCGTCACAGCTTGTAATTCCGACGGTATTTGGCCTAATTGGCGGCTTTACTATGCTCGGTGGCGGACTTATTGGCGAGAATAATTGCCGAGCTCCCAGAGATCCAGGCGAGGGGACAGAGTGAAGATAGGCGTGATTGGCGATGAGCCAGCGGGACCCGTGCTCGCTAAGGCTTGGGCTAACGCAGGCCACGAGCTGGTTGGTGTCTTTGTTGAAAGCCCAAAGGCCATAGATCGCATCGAGGCAATTCTTCCCGACGTTCCAATCGCGCCTATGGCAGCAGTCGTTGAAGCAGCGGAATTGATTTTGCTTGCTGTTCCCCATGACGATATTGAGCTAACTGTTGCAGGTCTAGCTGATTTGTCACTTTTTGGACCAAGAAAGATTGTCATTCACCTCTCTCCTCACAGAGGCTACGGAGTCTTGGCAGATGCTGCACAGCAGGGAGCAATCCCAATCGCAATGCATCCGCTGATGCACTTCACCGGAACTTCCATGGACCTAAGCGTCATGAAGGGCGCAACGTTTGTTGTCACCACTCCCGATACCTTTAGCGCAATTGCACAGGCACTGGTGATTGAAGTTGGCGCTGAACCATTTGAAATCAAAGAGTTCCAAAGAGATTCCTATGCCGAATCCTTTGAGGTTGCCAGAGATTTTTCTTCTCTGGTTGTCCAGCAGGCAATGGGAATTTTGGCAGAGGCGGAAGTTTCTCACCCGGCAAAGCTGGTTGGCCCAGTTGTTAGAAGCGCTATTGAAGATGCGCTTGCCTCGCCTGTTCAACCAATAGATCCCAGAGATGTCTAGATGCTGCTTTGTCACACGAACAAAGAGCTTGAAGAAGCAGTAAGCAAAGCCAAGGAATCAGGAAGAACCATTGGCTTTATCCCAACTATGGGAGCACTGCACGAAGGACACTTATCGCTCGTTAGACAAGCTCAACAGGATGGGCACTTCGTTGTGGTTTCAATTTTTGTAAACCCTCTGCAGTTCAATCAAATCTCTGACTACGAAAGCTACCCAAGATCAATTGGTGTTGACGCCAGGCTTTTGACAGATGCTGGGGTAGACCTTTTATATGCACCATCAGCTAATGAGATCTATCCGGCAGGCGTCACTTTGAAAGAGCCTGCTGTTGGCAGTATCGGAGAGTGGTTCGAGGGAGAGATTAGGCCCGGTCACTTTGCTGGAATGCTCAAGGTGGTGAGCCGGCTGTTTGATCTAGTTCGCCCAGACGCTGCATACTTCGGGGAGAAAGACTTTCAGCAACTTGCACTTGTAAAACAAATGGTTAGCGAGCAAATTGCCGGTGGGTACAGAGAACCAATGAGGGTGATTGGCTGCCCAACCATTCGTGATGATTCGGGCCTGGCACTCTCCAGTCGTAATGTTCGGCTGAGCGAGAAAGAGCTGGAGGTCGCCAGAACAATCGGCAAGGCTTTACTGGCAGGCAAAGCCGCAGGCCCAAAGGCCAGCGATGTAATTGCGGCTGCCAAAGGTGAACTAAGTGGCGAGGCTAGACTTGAGTATCTGGAGCTGGTAAACCCAGCAACTTTCGAGAAGGTCGAAGCTTCTCCCGGGCTGCTCATAATCGCCGCCAGGGTTGGTGAGACAAGGCTGATCGACAACCTGATGATTGGCGAAGATTGAGCGACGAATACGAATCCGAACTTCCGGAGCAAATTGCCTTCCGAATGGCAAAGCGGGAAAAGCTCAACAGTGAATCCAGCGCCTACCCAGTTTCACTTCCCATCACCCACACCATCGAAGCCGTCAAGGCCAAGTATCCAAGCCTCGAGGCTGACATTTCCACCGGTGATGTGGTCGGAGTTGCTGGAAGAATCATGTTCCTTCGCAACACTGGAAAGCTGTGCTTCGCTACCTTGCAGTCCGGAACTGGCGAGAGAATCCAGGCCATGATTTCGCTCGACAAGGTCGGAGAAGAAACCCTAGAGAGCTGGAAAGAGCTAGTAGATCTCGGCGATCACGTGTTTGTTGAGGGAGAGGTCATCACCTCTAAGCGCGGAGAGCTAAGCGTGTTGGCAAACAACTGGCTAATGGCCGCTAAGACTCTAAGACCAATGCCTAACCTGCACAACGAGCTGGAAGAAGAGTTCCGGGTTCGTCACAGGTATATCGACCTGATTGTTAGAGACAGAGCACGCGAGGTTGTGAAGATTCGCTCGCAGGTGATGCAGTCGCTAAGAAACACTTTTGATGGTCACGCCTTCACGGAGATTGAAACTCCGATGCTGCAGGTAATGCACGGAGGAGCATCCGCAAGACCATTCAAAACTCACTCCAATGCCTTCGACACAGAGCTTTACTTGCGAATTGCTCCAGAGCTGTTTCTGAAAAGAGCTGTGGTTGGAGGGCTAGAGAGAGTCTTTGAGATTAACCGCAACTTTAGAAACGAGGGAGCGGATAGAACTCACTCGCCAGAGTTTGCAATGCTCGAAGCATATGAAGCGTATGGCGACTACAACTCCATGATGCAGCTGACTCAGGAGCTAATTCAGAATTCCGCTATGGATGTTTTTGGAACACACCAGGTGACACTCGAAGACGGTGAAGTAAATGACCTCGGAGGCAACTGGGACAGAATCTCTCTGTTTGGTTCGCTTTCCAAAGCAGTAGGCCAAGAGATCACATCTGAGACTCCAATTGCAGAGCTCAAGAAGATTGCCGACAAGGTCGAGATTGAAATTGATCATCCGCTGCATGGCAAATACGTTGAAGAACTCTGGGAGCACTTTGTAAAGCCGACGCTAAAGACCCCAACCTTCGTGATGGATTTCCCTGTTGACACATCACCTCTAACCCGTGATCACAGATCAGATAAGGGAGTAGTTGAGAAGTGGGACCTCTATATAAGAGGTTTCGAGCAGGCCACTGGATATTCCGAGCTGGTTGATCCAGTTGTTCAAAGGGAAAGGTTTGTTCGCCAGGCTGAGCTTGCCGCCAAGGGAGACCCTGAGGCCATGCGGCTAGACGAGGAGTTCCTCAAGGCCCTTGAGTTTGGAATGCCTCCCTCAGGCGGCATGGGCATGGGAATCGACAGACTCCTTATGTCACTAACTGGGCTCGGTATTAGGGAAACAATTTTGTTCCCATTGGTTAAGTAGTTTCATAATGACCGGTGACCTACTTGTTGATGCTCTGATTTCCCTAATTCCTCCTGCCCTAGTCGGGGTTTTGTTCTGGGTGATGCTTCGCTCAATTCTTCGAGCAGACCAAAAGGAACGCGACACATATGCCCAAATTGAGGCTGAAGAGCGGGCTAAGCGCGAAAACGCCTAGGGCGAACACCCCTAGTTTCAGGTCTATTTGAGATTTAGCATCTCTTTACTAGCTATTGAGAGGTGCTTTTACTTGTTCGAGAAATTTACCGACAAGGCCAGAAGAGTAGTTGTGCTTGCCCAGGAGGAAGCCAAGCTTCTGAACCACAACTACATCGGAACCGAACACATCCTTTTGGGTCTTATCCACGAGGGTGAAGGTGTTGCAGCCAAGGCACTAGAAGCTCTTGGCATTAACCTCGAGCAGGTTCGTGAACAGGTCCAGGACATTATCGGTCAGGGACAGCAGGCACCAAGTGGTCACATTCCTTTCACTCCAAGAGCCAAGAAAGTTTTGGAGCTTTCACTGCGTGAAGCTCTGCAGTTAGGCCACAGTTATATCGGAACCGAGCACCTTCTTCTCGGACTTATTCGAGAAGGTGAAGGAGTTGCAGCTCAGGTTCTAACCAAGCTTGGAGCTGACACCAATAAGGTTCGTCAGCAGGTTATTCAGCTTCTCTCTGGCTACCAAGGAAAAGAAACAGTTTCTGTTGGCGGAGAAGTAAATCCTCAGCCAAAGGGATCGCAGGTTCTTGATCAGTATGGAAGAAATCTCACACTCGCTGCAGCCGAAGGAAAACTTGATCCAGTTGTAGGACGCGAGCGCGAAATTGAAAGAGTCATGCAGATTCTTTCTAGAAGAACCAAGAACAACCCAATTCTGATTGGTGAACCTGGTGTTGGTAAGACAGCGGTAGTTGAAGGATTAGCTCAGGCAATTGTTTCTGGAAATGTTCCTGAGACGCTACGCGGTAAGCAGCTCTACACCCTGGACATGGGATCTCTAATTGCAGGATCTCGTTACCGCGGTGACTTTGAAGAAAGACTTAAGAAGGTAACCAAGGAAATCAGGACCAGGGGCGACATCATTACCTTTATTGATGAGATTCACACATTGGTCGGTGCTGGTGCTGCGGAAGGTGCTATCGATGCAGCTTCCATTCTGAAGCCAATGCTTGCTAGAGGAGAGCTGCAGACAATTGGTGCAACCACCCTGGATGAATACCGCAAGCACTTTGAAAAAGATGCAGCTCTGGTTAGAAGATTCCAGTCAGTACAGGTATCTGAGCCAACCCCTGCAATGGCCATCAACATCCTTAAGGGTCTGCGCGATCGCTACGAAGCCCACCACAAGGTTTCCATTACCGACGGGGCAATTGTTGCTGCTGTTGCCATGAGTGACAGATACGTAACCGACCGCTTTTTGCCAGATAAGGCAATTGACCTAATCGATGAGGCTGGTGCCAGAGTCAGACTCAGCTTCCTCTCCTCGCCACCAGAGCTGAAGGAAATGGAAGACAAGGTCGCTGCGGTTAAGGCTGCCAAGGAGCAGGCGATTGCAGATCAAGATTTTGAATTAGCTGCCGCCAAGCGCGATGAGGAGAAGAAGCTCACCGCAGAAAAAATGAAGCTTGAGAAAAGCTTCCGCGAGGGCAACGTTCAGGAAACTGGAATTGTCGATGAGGGCCTAATCGCTGAGGTTCTGGCTCAGGCAACTGGAATTCCTGTGTTCAAGCTTTCTGAAGAAGAGGGCGCGAAGCTGATATTTATGGAGCAGGAGCTCCACAAGAGAGTCATCGGTCAGGAGGCTGCAATCGCAGCTCTATCCAAGACCATTCGCCGTCAGCGCGCAGGTCTGAAAGATCCAAAGCGCCCATCCGGATCGTTTATCTTTGCCGGTCCAACCGGTGTTGGTAAGACGGAGCTAGCCAAAGCACTAGCTGAATTCCTGTTTGATGACGAGGACGCAATTATTGCTCTCGACATGAGCGAGTACTCAGAGAAGCACACTGTTTCGCGTTTGTTTGGTGCTCCTCCGGGATTTGTGGGCTATGACGAGGGTGGACAGCTAACCGAGAAGGTTAGAAGAAAGCCATTCTCCGTAGTTCTATTCGATGAAATCGAAAAGGCTCACCCAGACATCTTCAACTCTCTTCTACAGATTCTGGAAGAGGGAAGACTGACCGATGGCCAGGGAAGAGTGGTGGACTTTAAGAACACCATCATCATCATGACCACCAACCTCGGTACTCGTGAAATATCTCGCGGTGCTCTTGGCTTCACCTTGGAGGGTGACAGCAAGAACGACTACGACCAGATGAAGTCGAGAGTAAATGAAGAGCTGAAGAAGAATTTCAAGCCTGAGTTCCTAAACCGTGTTGACGAGACCATCGTCTTCCCACAGCTAACTCGTGAAGAGCTGATGCAGATTGTTGATCTATTCATCAAGCGTCTGCAGCTAAGACTCGACGAGCGCGATATGAAGCTGACTCTCACCACTGCCGCTAAGGACAGGCTGATCGAGCTTGGTTATGAGCCATCACTTGGTGCAAGGCCACTGCGCAGAACGGTCCAGAGAGAGATCGAAGATGAGATCTCGGAGAGAATCCTCACCGGTCACATCCAGAACGCTCAGGACATCAAGGTTGACTTTGTGGATGGGCAGTTTGTTTTTGAATCGAAGACCCGCGAGCCAGAGGTGGTCGCATAACCCTTGGCTGAGATTCAGCGCTACAGCGTTCTCGAAACTAAACCCGGTTTCGAGGTAAGAAACTACGAACCTCACACCATTGTCGTAAAGCCAATGGCAGGCGATATGGGTTCCGCCAGCTACAGCGCTTTCGGATACTTAGCCGGTTACATCGGTGGTGAAAACGAAGCCGGTCAAAAGATTGCAATGACCGCACCCGTCCTTCAGCAAAAGCGCGGCAGTGGTTTTGATGTTTCATTCGTCATGCCGCACGATCTCAAAAACGCACCCAATCCAGTCAGATCCGGAATGCGCGTTGAGAAAGTAGAAGGCAAGCTGATGGCGGCCAAGAGATTTTCCGGAAGTGCTAGCGATGCACTATTTGAAAGAAAAGGCCAGGAGCTAATTGCTCAAGCTGGCAAAGCTGGCTACAAAGTAGTTGGCGAGGCTCTCTACGCCCGCTATAACGGTCCTTGGACACCGCCCATCCTTCGTCGCAACGAGGTTTTGGTAGAAATCGAGCGCAACTGAGGCAATAATTGGCGAATGCTTTCCGTTCGCTCTGCCAGAACCTCAGACGTTGTCGCCATCCGGCAAATCGCCAGTCCGCTCGTCGAAAAGCGCGTTCTGCTGGGCAAAGAGCTGGTGGAGCTCTATGAATCAATCCAAGAGTTTGTGGTTGCTGAGCTGGACGGTCAGGTCGTTGGCTTTGGGGCCTTGCATGTTTTCTGGCAGGACCTGGCAGAGGTTAGAACACTGGCCGTGGCAGAATCTGCCAGAGGCAGGGGAGTCGGCGCTGCAATTCTGCGTGAGCTTCTGGAAAGAGCAAAGGTTCTTGGGATTCACAGGATCTTTTGCCTGACTTTTGAGACTGGCTTTTTTGGATCACACGGATTTGTTGAAATCTCAGATGTTCCCGTCGATGCACAAACCTATGCCGAAATGGTTCGAAGTCATGACGAGGGTGTGGCGGAGTTTTTGGATTTGGCAAGGGTTAAGCAGAACACGCTTGGTAACACCAGGATGTTGAAAAACATCTAGCTAGATTTAGTTCGTGCCAACTCAAGAGCAAATCTTTCGTCGCAGACGTGCCTTAGCCGTTATTGCTCTAGCGCTTCTGGTGTCACTGATTTGGGGAATCCCGCAGCTATTTAGAGGACCCGCCAGCGATGTTTTGGTTCCTGATGATTCAGCACAGCCGATTGGCAATGTTGCTGAGTGCGCCCCAGGGGTTGTCACCATTGAGGTGATGATTGGCAGAATCATCGAGACTGCAGCTGACGGAACCCAGAACAAAGAGACATTGAATTCGTTTGGTGTCGAAACTCTTCCTGCTCTTTGGTACAAAATCACCAACAACAGCCAATCAGATTGCTCGTTCAATGTTGGCCCGCGCGTTACCTTCTTCACCATCTCTTCGGGCGATCAAACCTTCTGGTCATCCAAGGATTGCAACCGTGAAGGCCTAGAGGATGCGATTGTGAATCTTGCGGCTGGGCAGACTCTTGAGGCAAAAGCTAGCGAGTGGGAGAGGTCCTACTCCTCGCAGAATGGCTGCAATCTTGAAGGCAATGATGCGGTGCCTGCGGCAGGTGCAACATATAAGGTCAGGGTTGAAGTCAACGGCGTTTTATCTGAGGAAAAACGCTTTATTTTGAACTAGGTATTTAGCAACCTAGACTTCCTTTGCCAGGGAGTAATTTTGAGAAAACATTCACACGAGCTTTGGCTGACGCTGATGGTTTCGCTCGGAGCCAGCGCGATTTATTCGCTGCTGAGTTTGCTTCGCAAACTAACGAGCGAGCAGGGGTTAGCTGGCTCCACAGCCACCATAAACCGGCCTCTCGCTGAGGTTGAGTGGCTGGACTTTATCTCTCAGTTAGCCAGCATCACACTCAGCTTGGTTCCAGTTGTTCTCGCACTCTACTTTCTAAGACTCGATGGAATATCAATCGGCCTTATTCCAAAGACCAAAGACTTTCTTCTTGGCCTTGGACTTCCTGTTCTTATTGGAATTCCTGGAATTGCTCTTTATGTTCTAGCCGTTCAACTTGGTCTAACCGCCAAGGTGATTCCAAGCGCTCTGGGTGATTATTGGTGGACGCCGCTGATTCTGTTTCTAGCCGCCCTTAGGGCAGGCCTGCAGGAGGAAGTTATTGCTGTTGCATTTTTGGCAAAGAAGCTCGAGCTGATTAGACCAGAGATCACGGTTTTAGCTGTGGTCTTGATTTCAAGTGCGTTTAGGGCTAGCTATCACCTATATCAGGGCTTCTCTGCCTTTATCGGAAACTTCATCATGGGCCTTGTCTTTGCATACCTGTTCTTTAGGGTGAAGCGTGTGGCTCCGCTGGTGATTGCTCACACGGTGATGAATACCGCTGTCTTTATTGGATTTCCACTAGTTGCCCCCTATCTTCCAATCTAGGATTTGAGTGTGCAGAAGCTAAGAATTTGTTTTTTGGGAACCGGATCCATGGGATCCGCGGTTCTCAGGGGACTTCTCGCATCCGGTTATGAATCCAAACTCATTTCTGCAACCACACAGACAGAATCCAGCGCTAAGAACCTACGAGCACTGGGAGTTAGTGCGCTTTCCTTAGAGAGCTCCGCAGATGCGAATGAGCTTTTGTCATCTGACGCTCAAGTCGTGGTGCTGGGAGTAAAGCCCTACAAAATCGCTGATGTGCTAACAGAAATCAGAGAAGAGCTCCCAAAGGACGCAGTTGTGATTTCCATGGCAGCAGGGATTGAAATAGTAACGATGGCTGAAAAGCTGCCCAATCACCCAAATCTGATTAGGACCATGCCAAATACCCCTGCACTCGTAGGTAGTGGAGTAACCGGCGTTAGTGCGGCTTCAAGCGCATCGAAATCCGCAATTGAAACCGCACTGGATCTCTTTCAAACAGTGGGCGAAGCGGTAGAGGTCGAAGAGTCCCAGATAAATGCGCTGAGCGCTATCTCCGGATCTGGCCCGGCCTGGCTGATGTTCATTGTTGAAAAGTGGGAAGAGGTTGCAGTAGCCAGGGGCTTCACCAAGGAGCAGGCTGCAACGCTGGTTAGGTCGACCCTTATTGGTTCGGCGGAACTTCTCGCTCAGAGCGGTGAGGAGCCAAGCGTTCTTAGGAAGAACGTGACTTCGCCCGGCGGAACAACCGAGAAAATTATTGCCACTTTGGAGCAGGCAGATCTAACTAAGCTTTTTGATCATGCCCTACAGGCAGCTATAAATAGAGCCGATGAAATTGGCAGATCTAAGGGTTAGGCTTGTCACATGGCAGATATCTTTGAAGCAATCGCAGACCCAACTAGAAGAAAAATAATGGAGCTCCTACTAACCGCGCAGGTTGGTGGATTGGAGCTCACAGTCAATGATCTGGTGAAGCAGACAAAGCTTGGACAACCAACTGTCTCTAAGCATCTCAAAACCCTGCGGGATGCTGGCCTGGTTGCAGCTCGAGAAGATGGGCAAAAGCGCTTCTACTCTGTTACCCCAGAGCCGCTGGAGGACGTTGAAGACTGGCTGATTGAGTTTCTGTCACTCGACTTTGAAGCTGAGGAAGAAGAGGGCTTGGCTGCATCCTTTGGGGAAGCAGGAGCCAAGCTTGGGACCTGGCTCACTGAGCGCGCTGGCTGGCTCTCGGAGCAGGTTAGGGCCAAGGTGGTAGAGCTTGATCTCAATGTCGATCCCAAGGACCTTGGTAGACAACTTGGAAGAAAACTTGCCGATGCAAAAGTAGACACCGAGAAATCCGCTCGCGAATTTGAAAAGATTGCTCGTCAGAAGCTCGATGAGGTTGTTGAGGATGTCCGCACAGAGGCCAAAAACGTTGCTCGTGAGGTAAAGACCCGTGTAAGGAAGGAAAAGTGAGCGATCAAGATCTTCGAAAGTTTGCAGAAAAGCAGCTGAAGAAAAAGCAGGATTTCCGTTCGTATTTGGGCGTTTACGCAGGCGTATCCGTCCTCGTAACTGCCATCTGGTTCTTCGTGTCTCCGGGTGCCCCCTTTTGGCCTTTCTGGGTCATGTTTGGCATGGGCATTGGTGCACTGTTTGCCGGCTTGGATGCCTATGGAGTTACGGGACGCAAGCCCATTACCAACGATGAGATTGATGCCGAGGTTGAGCGTCTTCGCCGTAAGGGCTAGACTTTCGACCATTGCCCAGTCGGGTAGCAAAGCACTGAGAGGTCTTTAGTGGGTTCGATTATTAAGAAGCGCCGCAAGCGCATGTCGAAGAAGAAGCACCGCAAACTGCTTCGTAAGACGCGCCACCAGCGTCGCAATAAGAAGTAGTAATCACCCGCCCGTCAGGCGGGTTTTTACTTTTAATCTATTTCGCTCCTGTGTTGCTTCATGATTTCCCAACCTGCAGCTAGGGCATACTTTTTCAGCATCGAGTCGGGATTTACTGCCACCGCATGACCGACGGCACTTAGCAGCGGCAAATCATTCAGAGAGTCTGAGTAGCCCCAGGAGTCTTTAAGGTTGATGCCTCGCTCCTTAGCTAGTTTTTCAACCGCCTTTAGCTTGTCCTTGCCATGAAGTGGATCGCCGACGAGTTCGCCAGTCAGAACTCCGTCTTTGTGGCCCACTATGGTTCCTAAAGCTCCGTTGGCTCCTAAGTCCTGCGCAATCGCTTCAACCAACTCGACCGGAGCTGCTGAAACCAGCCAGACCTCGTGTCCAAGCTCGAGGTGATGCTTGAGTCTGTCAATAGATCTTGGCCACAGTCTTGGCTTAATTTCGTCTCTGTAGACCTGGTCAATAAGGCCCCTAAGTTCTTCAACACCGTGTCCCTTTGTGAGTGACAGGGCGCGATCTTTTATGTCGGCCATCTTGGAGTTCTTTTCACCTCGGCGAATAAACCTTAGGTGCTCCCACATAAATCGCCAGATGTCCCTGCGCTTAATGCTTCCACCGGCGAAGGCTACTTTTCCAAAGAGTATTGAGGTTGAACCGCGAACCAGGGTGTTGTCAACGTCAAAGAAAGCTGCAACTTTCTTCGACTGCGCGGATGTCTCTGGCACCGGCTAAGTCTATTGGCTGAGGGATATCGCCTAATCTTGGGTTATGGCTCAAATTCACCTGACTCTCATCACCAGGCAGGGCTGTCATTTATGCGAGGTTGCTGAGGGTGAATTAGCCCGAGTTGTGGCTGCTTTTAGTGAACTGAATCCCGATAAGCCATACACCGTTGAGCTTCTCGACGTAGATTCAGCTGAGGATCTGAAATCCAAATACTCCGAGGAGGTCCCAGTCCTTCTTCTTAATGGGGAGCAGATCGCCTTTTTCCAAATAGATGCCGACAGGGTATTGAAAAGGCTGGAGCAAATATGAAGAAACTTGTGGTTTGGGTTTTCAAAAACTTCTGGTTTCCAATCCTGCTTTTGATTTTGGGTCTTCTAGCCCGGAAATATCCATGGGCAGAAAAAGTCCACACCGAACTTAAGAAATTCCGCTAGGAATTGTTGCATTATTACTACATAGTATTTATACTACTTCCATGGGTCGTAAACCAAAGTCTGACGAAGATCGGGTATCCAACCGGGTCGAAGACTTTCGCACCCAGGCTGGTCTGAGTCGGCAGGAGCTTGCCGACCAGGTTGGCGTGCACTACCAAACCATCGGATACATCGAACGCGGTGAATATGCGCCATCGCTTGTCTTGGCGCTGAGAATCGCTTCGGTCTTAGGGGCCAGTGTCGAGGAGATCTTCTGGCTTGAAGAGGAAAACTAATGAATGAGCTGTTAGTCGTCTTTTATATTTTGGCCACGTTAGCCGTTGCCTATCTTTGGATTTATCCCAAATTTATAGGCAACAACGTGAGGTTGATGGCCTGGGTTGATATCCCCGTTACATCAATTCCTGTAATTATCTCGGCGGTTTTGTTCTGGGAGTCTGATCCAACATTTCGGTTTTTCTTCTTTGATGTGAACTGGTTTTTCTTCACGATTCTTGCTCTGACTGCTATAGAGCTTCCAGTCTTCCTGCTTTATCTAAAGGCCAGGGGACTTAGTAAGGAGTATTGGCAAGTCTTCAAGTCGCAGAACTCAATTACTGGCTCAAGATTCTCCATGACAAGCGTCAAAGAGGTGGAGAAGAGCCTCAATGACACTCGTTGGGATGGTCTCAGATCGGTCAGTTCTAAGAGGTTCTTGCTTCTAAGTTCCAACATCATGATCTGGTTTGGCACGGGGTTTCTTGTTGGAGTAGGCGATAACATCTGGTCAACTTACTCGCTCATTCACATTCTTGTCATCTTTGTGTTCTGGTTTTTGCTGCGTAAGTCCACTCGATTGGTTGCAGATGCACCTGATGAAGCGCTGGATGAGATGATGATTGCTCGGAGAGACAAGGCCCACGTTCTAGCTTTTAGGTTCTACGCTGCTGTTCTATTTGCTGCCGCAACAGCACTAATGGTTTTTGCGATTGTGACTGACTTCCAGCCGGAGTCGAATGGCTTTGTATATGCACTAACGATAACTTGGCCCCAGGTTCAAGCAGTCTTCTGGGCTGTGTTCGCCTATTCAACCATGCTGCCTTCAATGGCAATGCTTTTCCTCGACATCAAGCGAGAGAAGGAGAAAAATGCAAAAGGCTAGAGATTCTTTCCCAGATATTCTTCGTGGCTTTGCGCTGCTAGGAATTGCACTGGTCAACCTGCCCCTACTATCGGTGGACACAGTTTTAGCACTGGAGGGTGCTGATCTGACTGATCCCACCAATGCTGGTGCTGCATTTGTGGTGATGGCCTTTTTCCAGGCCAAGTTCTATCTGCTCTTTTCGTTCCTGTTTGGCTATTCAGCGCACTATGTAATCAAGGGAGATAAGGCCAATCGAGGTAGGTGGATTGGTAGGTCAATAGGTCTAATCATCCTTGGAATCCTTCACTTCACCTTCTTCTTCCACGGCGACATTCTTTTCATCTATGGGCTATTTGGTTTGATTCTTCTTGCCCTTTACTTCCGATCCGAAAAGACAATCAGGGGTTGGGTCTGGGGTATTTACATCGTGGTAGCAGTCTTCTTCTTGGCAACAACCGCTCTTGCTTGGATAGGAGAGGTTGCGCTAGCTGCCAAGGGAAAGGCTCTGCCAGAAACCGCATTTGCTTCAAATCTTGACGCTGCTTTGTCTTCGGGCAGCTTCCTAGACACAGTTGGACCGAGATTGGAGCTATGGCTACTTGCTGCACCAAATGGTTTTATCTTGCAGGGCCCACTTGTCTTTGCAGCGTTCCTTGTAGGTGTTTTGGTTGCTAGGAAGAATGGTCTAGTCGACGTCAATAGCAGTTTGATGAACAAGCTAATTGTTTGGGGACTCGTGATTGGTGTTCCGACTCAGATGCTTGGTGCATACATCTTCATTTCAAATTCGACCGGTGCAGATAGTCTCGGGGTTTACCTGTTGTCTCTAGCCATCAACTTCCTGACAGCTCCGTTTTTATCTGCCGCCTACCTGGGTCTACTTTGGAAGCTATCAACCAAAGTCAAGCTCGGTCTTTTGTCAGCAGCAGGAAAGATGTCACTCACTGTCTACCTAGGACAGTCGGTAATCTTCTCCTTTATCTTCTCTGCATGGGGATTGGGACTGTTCGGACAGCTTGACTTGCTACAGGTGTCGCTAGTCGCAGTCGGTGTTTATCTACTCCTGGCAACCTTCTCGATGCTCTACCTCAGGCTCAGAGCCAAGGGACCTATGGAGTCACTACTAACCGGTTTTTCCAAGCTGTTTGAGAGGAAGTCATGAATCTAGAGCAGCTCGGTCTACTTGGCATTTTCATCGCCGGGGCAATTCCTTGGTTTGAAGCCATAGCTGTCGTTCCCTCGGGAATCATCTTTGGTCTTGATCCAGTGATGGTGGTAATTGCAGCTGTCCTAGGCAATTCAATTACCATCTTCATTTTCGCCTATGCCGGGTCGCAAATTAGAAGCTGGCTGATTGAAAGGCGAAGGAAGAAGGGTAAGACAGGCGAATCCAAGCGGTTTGAAAAAGCCCAAGCTGCTTTCGATAAGTATGGAATTTATGGCATGGCTCTTCTTGGACCGCTAGTGATTGGCACTCAGTTTGCTGCTGCAATCTCGGTTGCTGCCGGGGTTAAGCCTTTGAAGAGCGCCTTGGTTGTGACAATTGGCATGATCTTCTGGGCGGTAGTGATCGCCTGGGCACTGGTAACCATCGGAGTAGATCAGTTCTTGGACCTTCAGTTATCCACAACCTAGTT
>Ga0207935_1000106_pt1 | contig 22591 bp, 38 predicted proteins | sample LakMenEpi30Aug10_FD_150746 | JGI IMG/M metagenome (GOLD analysis project Ga0207935, IMG submission 150746) | Freshwater microbial communities from Lake Mendota, WI - 30AUG2010 deep hole epilimnion (SPAdes) | ecosystem: Environmental > Aquatic > Freshwater > Lake > Epilimnion/Euphotic zone ...
CCGGCCCTCTCGGCCACGAATGATCCCGTCGCCAATGCCCGGCTCGCCGTGCAGCGGACGAACAGCCTCGAGCTGCTGGCCGCCCTGCGGGATCGCGTCAACCAGCGACACAAGGAGGGCACTTTCACCGCGGCCCAACGCAACGAGCTCGTGCACCTGATCGACGGCAAGTGCGAGTGGCTGGAGTCGGAGCCCGAGGACAACGGCCAGGAGTTCGATCACGAAGCGGCCGCAACGGAGGCCAAGTCGTGAATGGCTGGCCCACCTTCGATGACGTTGTCGCGTACCTCCGCGAGCACGGCAAAGCCGACATGGCGACCGTTGCCAGCGGAATGCGTGATGAGGCGCAACGTTGCCGCAAGGCTGCGGAGACGAACCTCAAGGCGTACCACGAGCTCAAGATGAAGCACGAGCCACCGCCGGCAACGCCGGGGTGGAGGAGTTACATAGCCAAGCCAGAGTCGAGTGACTGATACAGCCGGCACGCCATTGCCCCAGCGGCTCACCTGGCCGCATTGGTCGCCACGCGGTGAGTGGCGAGTAACCACCGCAGTCGCAGCGCTACCTCCCAGCGTGATGCGACCGGATGCCCCACGTCACGGGGCCAATACACGTTTGACAGACATCGCAGAGTGGCAAGGCAGTCACACCCAACCACGCAAGGAGGCACACATGCCGCAGGTTTTTGAAGACATCATCGTTGACGCCGAGTTCGCCGCACTGATCCCGCCGCTGTCGGCCGAAGAGCGGCAGCAACTCGAAGAGAACATCGTCGAGCACGGCGGCGCTCGCGACCCGCTGGTGGTGTGGGCCAGCAAGGGAACGCTCACGCTGCTCGACGGCCACAACCGCTACGAGATCTGCACGCGGCTAGGGCTGGCGTTCGACATTGAGGAAATGCGGTTCAGCGACCGCAGCCACGCCGAAGAGTGGATCATCCGCAATCAGTTCGGGAGGCGGAATCTATCGGCCTACGTGCGGACGCAGCTGGCGTTGCGGCTAGAGGAGACAATCGCCAAGCGAAGCCGTCAGGGACAGCGGACAGACCTTTCACAGAAATCTGTGAAAGGTTTACCTCCACTGGATACCCAGAAGGAAGTCGCCAAGGCCGCCAACGTCTCGCACGACACCGTTGCAAAGGTCAAGAAGATCGACGCCGCCGAGAAGGCTGGCAAGGTTGACGCCGAGACTGTCGCCAAGTTGCGAACAGGCGAGGTGTCAATCAACCGCGTCGTCCGAGACTTGAAGGATCAAGAGGCGGCAGCTAAACGGCAAGAACAGAAGGCCGCAGCGGTTGCAAAGCGGCAGTCGGTTGACGGGCTGTACCTCGGCGACTTCCGCAAGATCGGCGACAAGATCCCCGATGCGTCCGTGGATCTGATTTTCACCGACCCGCCGTACGACCGCAAAGCCATCGAGCTGTACGACGGCCTTGGTGAGTTCGCAGCTCGCGTGCTTCGACCAGGCGGAAGTCTGATCGCCTACGTCGGTCAGATTCAACTGCCAGATGCGGTGGCAGACCTATCGAAGCATCTTCGCTACTGGTGGACGTGCTCCTGCTACCACAGCGGTCCGTCGCTCCTTCGGATGAACGAGTACGGCATCGTGAACGGCTGGAAGCCGATGCTGTGGTTCGTCAAGGAAACACGTGGCGACAAGACCACTTTCGTCAACGACGTTGCGACCGGAAGCCGCGAGAAGTCGCACCACGAGTGGCAGCAGTCTGAAGCAGAAGCCCGTTACTTCATCGAGCTGCTGACAGAGCAAGACGGTTTTGTTGTCGATCCATTCTGCGGTGGCGGGACGACTCCGGTTGCTTGCGTCGGGCTTGGTCGAAAGTGGGCCGCGTTTGAGATCGACGAGGCGAATCTTGCTTGCGCCAGCGAGCGAATCAAGGAGGTGATCAAGTGACAAGAGACAGACTGTTCGGATCCGACGTTCCGTTTATGTCCTGGTGCAGGTCGTGCGACTTGCTCCCCTCATGGTCAACCGACTGCGGGTGGGTGCAGACAGACGTTGATTCCTTTATTCATCGTTACCTCACGTGCGTTGACAGCCAGGGCACGCGGGAAGTCCAGCCGATGATGGAGATTGAGGTCAAGACGCGATCTGGAAATCTCACGAGCAGCCAGGTTGATACATACAGAAAAAAGCACGCCACGACCATTCCGTACCTGAAATGGAAAGGGCAAACGCTTGTGAACTATGGCGTGTCATTTGTTCGCATGGACGGATCTAGTCCTGCTGATTCTCAGTGGCTCATGTGGGGCCGATTTAAGCCATCAGCGTGCTTTGATGTTGTCTGGCACGACATCAACATCGCTCAGCTGATTCGGCTGCTTCGGTTTGAACTGCACCCAGAAACGCTTGCCGAGAACACTTTCAGGCGACACCATAAGACGCGTTCGATAGTGGTGGCCGAGGCTACTGCCCTAGGCTTCGTTGCCGAACGTGAACTTGTAACTCGCAGTTAAGAGGTCAGTAGATGCCAGCTAACTGGCACGAACAACGCCGCCGCGAAGAGTTATCGGAGCGGCTGCGTGAGCAGGAAGCGAAGCGTGACGAGACGCTCGAGCAGTGCGTCATCGCCTACCACGCTCACCGTGTGTCTGGTGGGCAGAGCCGATGGTCTGACTTTCGCATCGACTGGTACAAGCTCAACGGTCACACATTGAAGGTGAACGATGGCAGGTGACTGGCTCAAAATGAGGCACGACCTGGCAGACGATCCAGCCGTCATCCGGCTGGCGTCGATCTGCGGACTCGAAGAGGATGCCGTGATCGGCAAGCTCTTCCGGCTCTGGTCGTGGGCAGACCGCCACAGCAAAGACGGCCAGGTCGAAGGTGTCGATCTGGCGTGGGTGGATCGTTTGGCTCGGCGTGACGGGTACGGTGCCGCCCTTGTCAGGGTGGGCTGGCTGGTCGAAACAGGCGAGGGGCTGAGTTTCCCGCGTTTCGACCGGCATTGCAGCGACACCGCAAAGGCCCGTGCGCTCGGGAAAAACAGGGCCGAAACGCACCGTAACGCGCCGAGCGTTACGCGTGACGCCGAGCCCGTAACGCTCGGCGCGTTACCAGAGAAGAGAAGAGAAGAACTTCCTCCTCTACCGCGCGAAGGGTTCGACAAGCAGGCGTGGCAGACGCTTCGCAAGGCGTGGAACACAGGCAAGGGCAAGCCCTGGAAGCCGGTGAACCCGCATCCGAAGGCAGTGGAGCGGCTTGCGGAACCCGGCTGGCTGGATGAGGCACTGAAGGCAATCGAGCGTCTTGGTCGCTGCCGGTTCTTCAAGACGGCGGTTTCTCTTGGCCAGTTCTGCGGACCCGACTTCGTGACGCTCTGCAACGGCGGCGAGTACGACGACCGCAACGAGACAAAGCAGGGCCGCGATTTCGGCGACGCACCGCCACCGCCCAAGGTCTTCACCGGCGAAGCAGCCGAGGCATTTGAACGCACCCGTAGAAAACTAGCAGCCGCCAAGGAGGGCATATGACCGACACGATTCAGCCACCCGCCACCGACCGCCAGCGAGAGATCCTCGACTTCGTCCGCGAACGCACGGCGCTCTGCGGCCCGACCGTCCGCGAGATCATGGAGCACTTTGGCTTTCGCAGCCCCAACGGTGCGATGTGCCACATCCTGGCCTTGGAGAAGAAGGGGCTCATCCGCCGTCGCGCCGGCCAGACGCGTGGAATCGAGGTGGTGTCATGAGCCGCCGCAAGCCGTCCCCGCAAGCCGTCGCGGATGTCTGCCTTGCGTCGGCGTGGCGTGACGAGATTGACGACGAGTCGAGAATCCTGCTCGAGCAGGCCCACGACACGATCGTCTCGCTCATGGCTCGCCTGGTGGCCACGTCGAAGATTCTCGAAGTGGTCGAAGCCGAGATGGCGTCGCATAAGTTTCCGCTGCTCGGTGATGAAGACCCGGGGATGGCGCTATGACGCTCGAGCAATTCGCCCTGATTTCACTGGGCCATATCAGTCTCGCCTGCACGTTCGTGTTGGGCGTTTTGGTTGGTTTGTCTCTCTCGAAGAAAAGGACTTCACATGGTCGCAACGAAGGAACGGAAGCGTGGTGGCATCACATTGAGCGCCGCCGAGCTGAAGAGTGCGCTCGCGGCTGTAAGCCCGGCTGTGCTAACAAGGGCACCAAAGCCGGTGCTGACGAACGTGCGTCTGGGTGACGGGCTCGTGACCGGCACGGATCTCGAGGTGCGGATCGACGCCGCCATCGACTACCACGGCGATGCGATGCTGCTACCGCACGGACGGCTCATGGCGATCCTGAACGCCGCCGGTGGCGAGGACGTGACGCTGGAGACGAAGGGCACGTCGTGCGTGGTGCGGTGTGGCCACGGCACGTGGACGCTGCCCGTTGAGGACGCGGCCGAATACCCGATCTGGGAGCCGAAGGACGCCAAGCCGGTGACGCGGCTGCCGGCTGACCAGTTCGCCAGGGCCGTGCGTGGCGTCGTGTTTGCCGCCGACCAGGAGTCCAGCCGCTACGCCCTCGGGGCCGTGCTCGTGGACGTGAAGGACGGCGTGGTGAACTTCGTGGCCACGGACGGCCGCCGGCTGTGCTCGTGCGAGATGGAACACGACCTGGCCGTCGATGACACCACGACGCTCGTGCCGAGCCGGGTGATGCAGATCCTGGCCCGCGTCGCTGTGGCAGCCGGCGAAGACTCGGTGCAGCTGGAGGCCACGGCGAACGAGCTGCTGGCGACGATCGGCGGCACGACCGTCACGGCACGGCTGACGGAGGGCCGCTTCCCACGGTGGCGCGACGTGATCCCGGCGAACGGCGGCGAGCCGACCACGGTGCTGTCCACGGAGCTGCTGTCGGCGACCAGGGCGGCAGCCATCGTGACGAGCGAGCAGTCGAAGGGCGTGCAGTACACGTTCACGGCTGAGGGCATCCACCTGCATGGGCAGTCGGCCGAGGCCGGCGAGTCGAGCGTGACGTGCGAGATCGTGGAGGCCGGCAAGGTGTGCAGCGTGAAGCTCGATCCGGTGTTCGTCCGCGAGTGGCTCTCGGGCCTTCCGGCTGACGGCGAGCCCACGGTGAGCGTCCAGGCCACCGACTCGCAGTCGGCGGTGGTGCTCCGCACGGACACGTTCGTGGGCGTCATCATGCCCCTGGCGACGGAGTGACGATGAAAAACAAGCGTGCAGTCATATTGCACCAGATGTGGACTGCTGGCGAGACTGCCGAGGCGATTGGCAAACGCTTCGGGGTCTCTGCCAGCACCGTCTGCCATTGGGCGCAGAAGTACAAATTGCCAAAGCGACAGAGGCCGCAGAAGAACAAGCCTGCAGACCCGTCGCCAGAAGAGATCGAGCGGCTCAAGGCTGTGCTAAAGGAACGGCACATTCAAGAGCGGATGCGGGAAGACGTGACGAACACGCAGAGCAAGGTGTCCAAGTGGCGGCGAGGGATATTCCAACCGAGAGGTATGGCATGAGTGATGCAGGGCTGCTGGATGAAGTGTCTCGCCTGCGTGGTGACGCCGAGATATCGCGGCTGCGACTCCAGGCGGCGCACGCGGAGGTGGAGCGGCTGCGGCTCACCGACGCGGAGCGAGAGGCAATCGCGACGTGCGTTGCGGACGACGAAGCGGCGACTGCGCATGAGCGAGCCGACACGCTGCGGGGGCTGCTGCACCGACACGCGGGACCAGGGGCATCGCATGAGTGATCCAACGACAGCGACTCATGACCAGGAGGGGCCGCTGTGCTACGGATTCACGCGCGACGGCGTGTGGCTGGATACGCGATTTGGCTGGGTGATTCCTGATGACGCCGTCGCTGATGCAGGCGAGGCGGGGCCGGCCACTGAGCGAGACAGCCGGCGATCAGCGGCTCGTCCGCTGCATCGCGTGGTTCTCACAGGCATGGAGGATGACATGAGCGACATAGCGAAAGAACTGCGAGACAGATCACTACGGGCAGAGCAGGAAGGTGAACCGTTGGCCTTGCTGGACGAGGCGGCCGACGAGATTGAGCGGCTGCGGCTCGCCGACGAGGAGCGTGCGGCGATTGAGTTGGCGATAGAGACATGGGTCTGTAAGCCACAACTCAAGGCCACGCTGCGCGGGTTATTGGAGCGACAAGGGTGAGAACGTGAAGGATCAGGAGCGGCGAGGAACAAACATGACTACACCGGATGACGCCAACGAGCCGTCTCTTGCATCCGCTGGTTCTCAGCCGGTGGCATGGGCCGTTTTCGATGGGCATGACAGGATGCACCTTGCACCCGGCTACAGCGAGGCCGAGTCTTGCGCCGAGGACATTGGCGGCGAGATCGTCCCGCTCTATCGAAAGCCGACGCTCACGGACACAGAGCGCACTTGCTTGGGCTACGCAATCAGAAAGATGGATGCCGAATACGCGGCCGGGCCTGCTGGAGTGCTGCGGGAACTGCTGGAGCGATTGTCCTGAGAACAAGTATTCGCCGGCATCTTCGCCGCCTAACACGGCGCGGAAATGGGTTTCACGGCCGCTAGGCGAGGAAGTCGCCGCGAAAGACGGCGAAGCGGCGAGTGGACAGAAACTGACGGAAAGCGACAGTTGCTCGCAAGCGTGAACGTTTGACACGCATGCCATCTTCCGTTTGACCCGGCGGACACCGGGCGCTCACGGAGGATGTCTCATGCGTTTGCTTCTCGCTTGCCTTGTGGCCCTGGTGTGCTTCACGGTTGAAGCCGCCCCGACTGTCATCGTGACGGCTCAGGATCACGCCACAGTGATCGCCCGTCGCGGCGTGCTCGTGCATTCGAGCTGCGGCCAGTACGAAGGGATCGGCTGCGGCTCGACGCCCGAGGCCGCTCGGAGGAACTGCTGTTTCTTCGGCAAGCGTGTGATCGTCGAGGAAGGCGTCGCCTACTCGCCGGCCCGCCGCCAGTGGTTCGCCGTGATTCGCTACCGGTGAGCATCACGTTCTCAGTACCTGGCGAGCCCGTCCCGCAGCCGAGGCCACGCGTCTCGACTCGGGGCGGGTTCGCACGGGCGTATGTGCCCGCGAAGCATCCGGTGCATGCCTACCGGCAATCGCTGGCAGCAGCTGCTCGAGCGGCTGGGCTCAGCGACACCGGAGAGCCGCTCAACGTCGTGATCGACGCAGTCTTCGTGCGTCCGAAGTCGCACGTGCGGAAGAGCGGCGTCAAACCAGACGCACCGAAACTGCCCAGGCCCGACGTGGACAACATCGCCAAGGCGTGCCTGGACGCATTGCAAGACGTGATCGGCGATGACACATGCGTGGCTCGCCTGGTGATCGAGAAGTCGTACGGCACGGAGGCACGGACAACCGTGCGGATCGGGTGAGCAACGCCAGCCTCTACCGCTACCTCGCCGAGCACTGCCAGCGGCACAAGGTGCAGCACTACCTTGAGATCGGCACCCGTGAAGGCGACTCGCTGCGAATCGTGCTGGAGAACGCCGCCGCCGATCTGCTGTCTATCTGGGTGGCGGATCTCTGGGGCAGCGACTACGGCGGCAGCGGACGCGGCAACCATCAGCACATCGAGCAGCTGCTGGACGATTTCAACTTCGACGGTCGCCGTGCGTTTCTCGACGGCAACAGCCGAGACACGATCCCGGCCCTGATGCCCGAGAAAGCCGAAGCGTTCGACCTCGTGCTCGTGGACGGCGACCACTCTTACGAAGGCGGCATGGCCGACTTGGTGAACGTCTGGCCGCTCGTGAAGCCCGGCGGTTGCGTGGTGTTCCACGACATCACGCATCCGGCTCACCCCAATCTGATGCAGTGCTTTGATGAGTTCGTGGCGAAGCACAAAGCACCGCACGAAATCATCACGGACGGCTACGGCCTCGGAGTCGCGTGGAAGAAATGAACATCCCCGACCATCTCATCTACCCACCGGAGCCGTTCGCCGAGCTGTACCAGAAACGGTACGCGGAAGGCATGGCCCGGCTGGCTCATTCCAAAGTGGCTTTCGTGGGCCTGGCCCGCAACTGTGCCGTGCGGCTGGCTGAGAACCTCGGGCGGCTCGAGTACCTCGTGCGGTCGTGCAAGTCGTGGGCACTGCACATCGAAGAGAACGACAGCACGGATCAGACGCTTGAGGTACTCCAGGCGTTCGCCGAAGTCCACAAGCAGGCCACGTTCACGTCGCAGACGCTGGGCCGCGAGCATTACGGGGCCGAGTTCGCAGGCCGCAGGACGATTGCCCTGGCCGAGTACCGCGACGCGTGCCAACGATGGGTGCGTGATTGTGCCGCCGACGCCGACTACGTGATCGTCATCGACTGGGACCAATGGGGCGGCTGGTCGCACGCTGGAGTCATCAACGGCATAGGGTGGCTTGTGGAGATGCCAGGGGCTTACGGCATGGCCAGCGTCTCACTCAATGAGTTCACGATGCTAGGCATGGGCGAGGATCGGCAGCCGAAGATCGGCAAGGGATGGACGCACTATGACGCCTGGGCGTTGCGTGGAGTGGGGCAGTCTCGCTGCTACTTCGATGACTACACCGCCGGGATCGGCGGATGGAAGCACCAGTGGCTGCCGCCGGTTGGCTCGCCGCCCGTGCTCGTCTCGTCTGCCTTCGGCGGGCTGTGCATCTACCGCACGGAAGCCTTCCTGCAAGGCACATATGACGGCGTGAAAGACTGCGAGCACGTTCCATATCACGCAAGCGTCGCCAGGGCGACGGGCCAGCACCTTTACCTGAACCCGTCGCAGCGATGCGTTATGGCCTGGATGACCGACAATGAAGGGCTGCACGGCGACCATTAGCGTTGCCGCTTTCCGCGCCGATTGGCTGACGCACATGCCGATGAGGGCACTGTGCGAGCGGTGGACCATTTCCCGCGACCAAGTCATCCGGCTCAAGCACGTCTGGCATCTGCCCCCCCGGCACGACCGGCGACTACGGGCCAAGCCCGTGCGTCAGCGTGACCCGACGCCCCGCGAGATCGAGCAGGCCAGGAGGGAAATCCAGGCGACGTGGAGCGAGGAAGTACGCGAGGACCGCCGCGTAATCAAGAGCCAGCCCGTGACGCTTAAACGGATCGAGATGACCGACGAAGCCCGGGACGCGTTCGAGGACCAGGCCGGAGAGGTGCAGTGGTGAGCGGCAACGATCACGTACATCGGCGGATCGTCGTGGAGTACGGGCAGCTGTACGCGTACTGCTACATGACTGACGGCAACGGCAAGGTGCTCGAGGAAGAGCGATTCAAGCAGCCGTTTCGTCTGGACCGAAAGGACGTGGCAGACGAGGCTGAGGACTGCTACCGCTCGGTGTGGGATTGGCTGAACGACACCGTCAACGTGACGCCGCTGCAAGGGGATGAGGACGAGGATGCAGAATCGGGAGAGGAGGACACGCCGTGAACTACGAAGCCACGCCCGCCGAGCTCGACAAGTACGGGGCCAACCTCAACGTGTGGCAGCAGATCCAGCTGCTTTCCGCTTGGTCGCCGCTGATCGGCTACGGCCAGCGGTTTGTCAACGAGGTTGACCCGTACAAGCGTTCCATCATCGTCGGCGAAGCCTGTGAATGGCTGGCGTCGAAGACGAAGGCCGTGACCGATGACCAACTCGTGCGGCTCATCTCGGACGTGCTGAAGACCAAGGAAGGCGAGGCGCTCGTGCGGTTCTGCCTGATGCAAGTCGAGGGCCGCAAGTGAATGTTGAACTCGCATTTCGTGCCGGTGCCCTCGCTCTGGCGGTTGCTCTCACGGTGGCTCCCTACTGGCCGCAAATCCGAGCGGCCGCGAGTCGTGCGGTGGAGGCCGCAAAAGAAAAGGCCGGTCTCCTGACCAGGCTTGCGGCCGTCGCTCTGCTGGTCGCTGCCGCCTGGGGCAAGGTGCCGCTGCCGACGCTGCCGACCGCCCCGGCCCGCGTGGCGGTTGATACGCCGAGTGACGAGATGCAACGCCTTGTTACGCCGATTGCCGAGGCCCTGCGTGGTGCGTCGGCCGTGGATCGTGCCCTGTGGGCTGAAGTCTGGACCAAGGCCGCTACTGTGGCCGCTGGCGATGCCGTCACGACCGAGGTGGTCTTCACGGACACCCGCAGCCTGCGGGCCTTCACTGCTCTCGCCGTGGACATCGCCTGGCGTCGCATCGGGCAGCACGTGCCCGGCTCCAACGAATCGCTCAGGAAGGCCGTAGAGGCCGCCTACGGCTCCGCTGTCGGCACGGACGTTGTGCCGGTCACTGCGGACCTCCGGGGCCGTTATGTGGCGTTCTGTAAGGCCGTGGCATGGGCCGGCGTCAACGGGGGCTGACGCATGGCAGAGCATGGCATGGGCTACGTGCCTGACCCGGAAGGTGCCGCCGCATTCGTGGCGTCGCTTCCGCATCCGACGCTCGCGACGGCCGGGCCGGATCTCAAGGCGGCCGATCAGGACGTGCTTCTGTACCCAGCCCTGCTGGCGTGCGACAGCAAGTGGAAGCGTGGCTCGCAAGGTAACGTCGGCTCATGCGTCGGCTGGGGCGCGAGCCTGGCTGTGGACGTGCTCGCGGCGTGCGACATCCACTGGCGGCACGAGCCGGAAACGTGGGCTGGCCGAACCATCGAGGCGAGCCTGTACGGGTTCTCTCGCGTGGAAGCGCGGGGGCAGCGGACGAACAACGGCGGCGATGGGTCTACCGGATTCCATGCCGCCAAGAGCATCCGCGATTTCGGTGCCCTGCACTACGGCGTGGACTACGGCGGCACCGTAGTTCGAGAGGAAGGCAAGCAGCAGCGGGACCGTGAGTGGGGCCGCACTGGCGTGCCCGGCGTGCTCGAGCCGTTTGCCAAGGAGCGGCGGTGCTCAGAGACCACGCTGGCCACCAACTTCAACGAGGCGGCGGCCGCTATCAGCAACGGCTACCCGGTTGTCGTGTGCAGCGGCCAGGGCTTCAGCATGTCCCGCGACGATGACGGCTTCTGCAAGCCGGGCGGCGTCTGGTGGCATTGCATGTGCTTCATCGGCGTTCGCTACGGCAAGCGGCCGGGGCTTCTCTGTGCGAACTCGTGGGGCGACTCCAACACGGTTGGCAAGCATTACCCGCACGACATTCCCGAGGCGGTGCGTAACTGCTCCTTCTGGGTCGATGCCGACGTGGCGACGCGGATGCTGGCCGGGGAGGATTCCTACGTCTATGCCGGGTACAGCGGGTTCAAGCCGTCGCAGATGCCCGGCAACTGGCTGGAGGGCATCCTGTGAGATTCCTGCTCGCGTTCTGTGTCGTGCTCGTTGGCTGCGTTGCTACGTTGCCGGGAGACAACGGCGTCACCGCCGACCTGGCCTGCGAGACAGCCCGCATGGTCGTGCAGCTGCGGAACGAGATCGCCCCCAGCCCGGCCAGCGACAGGTGCGAGAACTGCGACGGCACGGGGAAGATCGGCGACGGCCGCATCGTCATGCCTTGCCCCATCTGCAAAGGAACGGGGAAGAAATGACCCTGCCAGAACTCCAAGCCCACGTCTGGGATCGCCTGCCGACGCTACAGCGAACGGTTGCCGGCCGTCGCATCGTCTCGCGGATCGTGAAGTCAGCCGTGCGAGGCTGGCCCGTGCCGGTGCTCGAGCAGTGCAACGCCGACGAGACGCAGGTCGTGGCCAAGCACTACACCAAGCAGATCGAGCGGGCCGCCCGCCACGAGTTCGGCATGGGCATCATCCTGACGCTGGTGCTCGGGGCTCTTGTGCAAGAGGTGGTGAAACTCTTGGTTCAATGGTGGCTCGCACGACAGGAGAACCGCACGCAGATGCGTCTGCTGATGCGTGAGGCACGGAACTATGACTGAGGCGGCGAAAGACACTGCGTTCGGCATCATGGAGCGATGGGGCTTTCCAGTGCTCGTGGCACTTGCAGCCGGGTGGATACTGCGGAACGACGTGCTACTGCCTCTGGTAGAAGAGCACCGCTCGTTCGTGAAGCAACTCGGCGAGACGCAACGCGAGATCAGCCAGGCCGTGGCAGAGCAGACGAAGTTGCTTTACGCGTTGCAACCCAAGGCAGCCAAGGTGGAGAACTGACGCATGGCGATGAATCCGAAGCTGCTGCGGCCGAGACAGACGGGCTACGTTGCGCCGGACGCTGACGCCCGTGCGTACATCGCGGCCGTGCAGACGGCAGACGGGCAGAAACTTGAGGTTGCGGTCGCCAAAGCAATCAATGCGTTCGTCGTGGGCTGCAAGGCCGACGGCATCTGGTCAGCAATCAAGGCGTCCTGCATCCTCGCAGGCGCTCGCACGCTGTCTGGGGCGTTGACGCCGCTGGTCGGCAGCGCCCCGACGAATAACAACTTCGTCACCGGCGACTACAACCGAAAGACGGGCCTAGTCGGCAACGGGACGACCAAATACCTGGATAGCAACAGGAACAACAACGCCGACGGCCAGAACGACAAGCATGTCAGCGTATGGGTGGATTCTGTGACGACGCAAACGTCAGATTCGTACATCGGCAGCAGCGTCAACAATGCTGGCGGAACCAACATCTTTAGGGGAAGCGTCAACGCAAACTGGCGAATTCACAATTCAACGGGCGACAGTTCCGTCAATGTCGCAAATGCGTCGATGACTAATTTCGTCGGATTGTCGCGGTCTGCAAGCAACTCACTCACTTACCGGGCCGCAGGCTCAACGGCATCTGCCGGGTTCAATTCGACAACGCCAGAGAACGCGAACATTCTTGTTTTCGCCACAAACGCCAACACGCTGGCGTCTGTCACTAATCACGCTGACTGCCGTCTCCGCTGGTATTCCATCGGCTCGTCGATGACGCTTGCCACGCTAGATAGCAGGCTTTCGACGTTGTTCACTGCCATCACGGCCGCCATCCCATGACACTCGCAGAACTTACGCTGCCGATCTCATACGAGGATTCCAAGCAATACGCTCTGGTGTTCACGCCGCAACTCGCCGCGAGGCTCGCGAAACTCCACGCGGAACACGGCACCACCAACTGCGTGCCGATGCCTCGCGTCCTGAGTGACGGCCGCCTCATGCTCTGTGCCGACGTTCTCACTGAGGTGATGCCCGGCGGTCTACTCCACGCCATGTGGGCGGCGGCGGACCAGGCCGTGCTCCTCTTGAGCGTCGAGGTAATCCCGTGGGCCGATGCCGTGGCGCTGCTGCCGCCCGATCCACTGCAAGGCTAACGCCCCCCCACCCTAGCCTAAAGGCACAGGAGACCACGCATGGCCGACTCGATCATCTCGCGTAAGTACCGCGACTTCGACATCACGCTGCACACCGCCACGAGCCTGGCCACCACGCTCGACATGCGTGACGTTGCAGGGGCCGTCGTGTCGTTCGGCACGATGAACACGAACGCCAGCACGCTCCAGATGTGGGTGAGCCCATCGAGCACCGGCACTTTTCGGCGGCTGTACAAGAGCGACGGCAGTGTGGCTGACCTCACGCTGGCCGCTTCCAGCACGGATGGCCGGGCCTACTCGCTGCCTGACGAAGTGTTCGGCACTGAGTATCTGAAGATCGTCTCGGCCACGACGAACAGCACCGGCACCAGCGGTGTGGTGATGTTCAAGAGCTGATGCCCCCCCTATGCCGCAACGCATACCCGCCCATAGGCCGCTGCGTCTGCGTGCGTCGCGTCAACGGCGAGACGATAGTGCCAGGCCCAACGCGGCGGCACGCGGCTACTGCGACAAGGCACACCGAGCATGGCGGCAAGCCGTGCTGACGCGGGACGCGTGGCAATGCAAAGCCTGCGGGGCTGTCTGCCAGGAGTACGCACAAGCAGACCACGTTGTGCCTGTTAGCCAAGGTGGTGCCAGGTACGACGTGGCAAATGGCCAAACGCTTTGCAGGTCGTGCCATGGACGCAAAACGCGACGCGAGCAAGGCGAAGTCGCGTCGCAAAATCGCGTCGCGGTCGCGTGTGCGAGCCAGGTCGTGGCCTCGCGGCCGACCGCGAGCCGAGACCAGGGTGGTCGAAATCACCCCAACTTTGGCCAATAAAAACCCCGGTCGCTTCCTCCGTGAGCGCGGCCGCAAGTTTCCGCGAGGTTTTTGACCGTGGGAAAACGCGGACCCAAGCCGGCACCCGCCAGCGTCCGCCGCCTGGCCGGCAACCCTGGCAAGCGTGCGATCCGGCCCGACCTGCCGGCCCCGGCTGGATCGCCACCGATGCCGAAGCGTCTCATGGTCGAGCCGCTCGCCGTGGAGAAGTGGAACGAGCTCGTGCCGATCCTGCTTGGCCTCGGCACACTCACCACTGCTGACGGCGAAGCGTTGGCGACTTTGTGCGAGGTGTACGCTGCGACGCAGGCGTGCCTACTTGAGCTGCGGGCCACTGGCCCGGTGATGCGAACCGACCTCGGTGGGGTCAAACCGAATCCGGCTGGCCCGTTGTATCGCAGTTTAGTGGCGCTCCAGGCTTCGCTAATGGGCGAGTTTGGCCTGACCCCGAGCAGTAGGACGCGGCTAGGTGGCAAGGAAGAAAAGCCAACCGACGAAGTCGAGGAGTTCTTCAAGCTCCACGGTGCCTGATCTCTGCAAAGAGGGACAGGCAAAGTACGAGCGGGTTGTGCACTTCTTCGAGAAGATCTTGCGTCACAGCAAGGGGCAGAACGCCGGCAAGCCGTTCACGCTCCTGCCGTGGCAGCACCACGTGATGCGAGAGCTCTTCGGCCGGCTGAACCCAGACGAGTTGCGGCAGCACCGCGTCGGGTACATCGAGCTTCCGAAGAAGCAGGGCAAGTCCACCACACTCGCCGGCATCGCTCTCTACATGACCGCCTTCGACTCCGAGCCTGGGGCGGAAGTCTATGGTGCGGCCTGCGACCGCGAGCAGGCGGGCATCATCTACCGTGAAGCGGCGTCCATGGTGCGGGCATCCCCTGCCCTGTCTCGGCACCTTGAGGTGATCGACAGCCGCAAGACCATCGTTCACAAAAAAAGCAATTCGTTTTATCGGGTGCTGAGTGCTGACGCATTCAGAGCCGAGGGACTGGCTTGTGCCCCTCAGGCTTCGGCTTGAGGGGCACAAGCCAGTCACCACTGAACATTCACGCCCTACTGTTTGACGAGTTGCACGCCCAGCGTGATCGCCGCTTGTGGGACGCGCTGCGGTACGGCGGTGCCGCCCGCCGCCAGCCGCTAATTCTGTCCATCACCACGGCGGGCTACGACCGCAAGTCGATCTGCTGGGAACAGCACGCATACGCCGAGCGGTGCATTGCCGACCCAACGGTGGACCCTGCATTCTTCGGGTGCATCTACGCCGCCTCGCCCGATGACGATTGGAAAGACCCGAAGACGTGGCACAAGGCCAACCCGTCATTGGGCGAGACGATCACGGTGGAGTCATTCGCAGCCGATGCCCGCGAGGCCGAGCAGTCGCCGTCGAAGCTCAACGCGTTCCTGCGATACAGACTAAACGTCTGGACCACCCAGGACGTGCGGTGGCTCTCGCCCGACAACTGGGCCAAGTGCGGCAAGCCGCTGTCTGGCGACCTCGAGCAGCGTGAGTGGTACGCCGGGCTCGACCTTGCGACCACCTATGACTTGTCGGCCCTGGTGCTGGTGAGCCAGGCCGACGATGGCACCTTCGACGTGCTGCCGTTCTTCTGGGTTCCGCAGGAGAACGCCGCCGAGCGGACGCAGCGGGACAAGGTGGACTACATCGGGTGGATCCGTGACGGGTACATCAGAGCCACCGATGGGAACGTCACCGACTACGACGTGATCCGCCGCGACATCGTCGAGCTATCACAGAAGTTCAATATCCGGCAGGTGGGAATCGACCGCTGGAACGCCACTCAACTCGCTACCCAACTGCAAGGGGAAGGCGTGAATGTGACAGGCTTTGGGCAGGGCTACGGCTCCATGAGCAGCCCGAGCAAGCAGCTGGAGAACCTCGTGCTCTCGGAGAAGATCCGCCACGGGAATCATCCGGTGCTGTCGTGGATGGCTGGCAACGTGGCAGTGCAGACCGACCACCAGGGCAACATCAAGCCGAGCAAGGCCAAAAGCACGGAACGCATCGACGGCATCGTCTCGCTGGTGATGGGCCTCGGGCTGCACGCCGTGGCGACTGCGAAACCAGCCGAGCAGAACTGGGACATCATCACCCTATGAACGAAAACGCCGTCGCCGACTACAAGATGTTCGACCTGCGTGGCATCGACTGGCCCGAGGTTTCTTCCAGCCGTACGCCGTCTGGCGTTCGCGTCAACGCTGACAACTCGATGGCGTGCTCGGCCTACACGGCCTGCATCCGGGTGATCTCTGACGCCGTCTCGGCCCTGCCGCTCCACGTCTTTGAGCGGCTCGCTAATGGCGGCAAGCAAAAGGCCACGAGCCACCCCGTGTATCGCCTGCTGCACATGCAGCCCAACCCGTGGCAGACGGCCCAAGAGTTTCGGGATTGGATGACGGGCATGTACCTCCACTACGGTGCGAGCTACGCCGAGATCCGCCCCGGCGCTCGCGGTGCCGTCTCGGAACTGTGGCCGCTGCACTCGTCTCGGATGGAAGCCGAGCGGTTGGAAGACGGCACGCTGCGGTATCGCTACCGCGAGCCGAGCGGCCGGCAGACGGTCTACAGCCAAGAGCAGATCTTCGCCCTGCGGTTCACGACCGAGGACGGCATCAAGGCGATCCCCACGTACAAGATCTTCCAGAACGCCATCGGGCTGGCCCAGGCGTTGGAGGCCCACGGGTCCACCTACTTCGGCAACGGTGCCCGGCCCGGCATCGTGCTAGAGAGTGACAACCCGATTCCGGCCGAGGCGGCCGAGCGTCTGCGTGAGCAGTGGGAGCGGATGCACCGGGGGCCGGATCGAGCACACCGCACGGCGGTCCTTCCGAATGGCGTTAAGGCTCACGAACTCAGCGGCAGCAACGAGGCGGCCCAGTTCCTTGAGACGCGGCAGTATCAGGTGATCGAGATCTGCCGGGCGTTTCGTGTGCCGCCGCACATGATCCAAGACCTGACCCGCTCGACGTACAGCAACATCGAGGTGCAGGGCACGGAGTTTGTGCAGCACTGCCTGTTGCCACATCTCAAGCGATGGGAAGCCGCGATCTCGCGTGACCTGATCGTGGACGATGAGCGGTATTTCGCCGAGCACAGCGTGAGTGGCCTACTGCGTGGCGACCACGCGAGCCGGTCTGCCTACTACGTCTCGGCCCTGCAGAACGGGTGGATGACGATCAACGAGATCCGCGAGCTTGAGAACCTCAACCCAATCGGGCCGGAAGGCGACAAGCACTTCGTGCAGTTGAACATGACCACGCTAGACAAGGTGGGCCAGGAGCCGCCGGCCCCGGAGCCGATGCCAGAGCCGCCCGCCGAGGATGAAGACACGCCGGCCGATGACGCCGAAGACCAGGCCGAAGAGGAGGACACGACAGATGGAACTTGAACGCCGCTGCCTCGCCTTTGAGGAAGTGCCCGAGGCCGAGCTCACGATTGAGACGCGGGCCAATGGCACGCAGGTCATCACCGGATACGCCGCCGTCTACAACCGCTTCAGCCTGCCGCTGCGGGAAGGCGGCTCGCAGTTCCGCGAGATCATCCTGCCTGGTGCGTTTGACAAGATTCTGACCCGCCAGCGTGGCAAGCAGGACGTGGTGGCGTTGCTGAACCACAACAGCGATCTCATCCTCGGTCGCACATCAAGCGGCACGCTTGAGTTGTCGAGCGACGAGAAGGGCTTGCGGTACACGGTGACGCCGCCCGACACGCAGGTGGGCCGCGACACGCTGGAGCTCCTGCGTCGCCGCGACCTCAAGGCGTCGAGTTTCGCCTTCGCTCTCGACCCCAAGACGGGCGAGCGGTGGACGAGCGATGAACAGGGGGCAGTGCGAGAGATCCGTGAGATCTCGATGTTGGCAGACGTGTCTGTCGTTCTGACGCCTGCGTACCCGGCAGCATCGGCCGCTGTCGCCATGCGGTCTTACGACGCGTGGGTTAATTCCCAGCCAGTCGCCGAGCCCACGCCCGAGCCTGCGGCCCAGGCGGATCGTTCGCGTTCGGCCCTGCGGGGCGTCGCCGCCGCCTGGGCTGCTTCTCTGAGGCTGCGAAATGGCTGACGCCCGCTGCACGTGCGGCGAGAAGTTGCGGTGCCGTTCTTCGCGCCCGTGCGGTGACGAGCGGCAGCGGTATCTACGCTGCCCGCGATGCGGTGCTCGTGGCGTGGTGTTTGTGAAAACAACAGTTTCTGAAGTGCGCTTCTGCAAGAGGGATGCCCGCTAGTGCGACCGTGAACTCCATCGGCAATACCGCCGGCGGAGAACACACGTGGACAACCTCAAGAAGCTGCAGGACGAGGCCGTTACCCTCGCCAACCGGATCGACGCCGTGCGTGCCATCGAGGGCGACGCCGACAAGATTGCCGAGCGTGACCTCGAGCTCGAGACGCTGACGGCCGACGCCGCCAAGCTCGCCCGGAAGATCGACTTCGAGAAGTCGGTTGCCGACTCGGCGAAGAATCTCCGCAGCGTGGTGGATCGCTGCTCGCCGGCCCCCGAGGCCACTGAGGAGCGGAGCGAGAAGGTCCGCGTCGAGGCGGTCCCGTTCTCGGGTCGGCTCCGTGCGTTCGAGAACGCCAAGGACGCCTACTCGGTGGGCATGTGGTTCAAGGCCAAGAGCGGCGATGTCGACGCGAAGCGGTGGTGCCAAGACCACGGCGTCGAGTCTCGCGCCCAGGGTTCGACCGGCAGCACCACGGGTGCGGCCTTCGTGCCCGACGTTCTCTCCTCGACCGTCATCCGGCTCGTGGACCAGTACTCGGCCTTCGCTCAGAACGCCACCAACGTGGTGATGCCGAGCGACGTGCTGCTGTTCCCGCGTCGGACTGCCGGCGCTACGGCGTACTGGATCAACGAGAACGCTGCCATTACCGCCAGCGACCCGACCTCAAACCAGGTCACGCTGACGGCGAAGAAGGTCACGGGTGCGGTGACGATTGCGAGCGAGCTCCTGCAGGACTCCATCGTGTCGATCGCCGACTGGATCGCTGCCGAGCTCGCCCTGACGCTCAGCAACGCCGTGGAAGAGGCTGCGTGGAGCGGCAACCCCAGCAACGCCCCAGCGGTTGCCGGGCTCGTCACGACCTACACGGGCGGCCTTCTGGCTGCGTCTGCTGCCACCTACGCAGCGTCGCTCGTGACGGCTGCCGGTGACACGCCCGACGAAGTCACGAAGGCGAATCTGCTGGCCATGATGGCCAGGGTTCCGCAGCACAGCCGTGCCGGTGCCAAGTGGTTCTGCTCGCCGTTCTTCTTTGCGGCGTGCATGCAGAACCTCGACCTCGCCCAGGGCGGGTCGGTGGGTTTGTCGCAGGGCATGGGTCCGACGTTCCTCGGCTCGGAAGTGGTCCTCACCGACCGCCTGCCGGCCGGTGCGGACTCGACGGGTGCCATCATGGCGCTGTACGGCAACATGGCCAACAGCTCCTACTACGGCATCCGCCAGGCCATCGAGATCGCGTCCAGCGATCAGGTGAACTTCCTGTCGGATCAGACCGTGATCCGTGCGGTGGCTCGCGTTGCCATCACGCACGCGAACCTGGGCACCGACACCGTCGCCGGCCCGATCATCGGCCTGGTGGGTGCGTGAGCCTGACGGCTTGACGTGAAGTGCAAACTGGGCGGGCCGCTCCAAACCGGGGCGGCCCGCTCTCGTTTGCGAGGTTGACAATGCTGGTCAAGGTCGGCGGCACGGAAGTTGACATCCGTGTGGAAGCCATCCTGTCGATGCCCAGGTTGAGTTTTACGGCCAACCATTTCGCCTGGGCTCAAGCACTGATGCCGCTCGGCATTCGCCCCACGATGGGCACTGGTGCGTTCTGGAGCCAGGTGAATACACGCCTGATGGAGCAGTTTCTCGACTCGGCGGAATATTTGCTGCTTGTCGATTACGACAGTTTTTTTCGCAAGGAAGACATAGAGCACCTTTTCGCCCTGGCGATGACCTTCCAGTGCGACGCCATCACGGGCCTGCAGACGAAACGGGAAGACGGCCGCCCGATGCTCACGCTGAAAGGCATGCTGGACAACCCGCCGCCAGACGGCAGCACCAAGGTGGATAAGGCGTGGTTTGCCGAGCCGGTGCAGGAAGTGGACTCGGCCCACTTCGGGCTGACGGTCATCAGCACGGCCGCACTCAAGCGGTGCAAGAAGCCGTGGTTCTGGGAGCATCCCGATCCGAATGGAGGCTGGGGCGAAGGCAGATTGGATTCGGACATTGCATTCTGGAAGACGTGGCGTGCCAGCGGCAATCGCGTTTTCGTTTCGCCCCGCGTCGTGCTAGGCCACGGCGAGTACGTCGTAACGTGGCCTGGCAAGAATCTCAGCAGCCCTGTTTTCCAGTGGGCCACGGAGTTCACGAACACGCTGAAGCGCCCTGAGTCTGCATGGAGTGTGCCCCAATGAAGAAAATCACATTTACCCGTGCGTGGCGTGCCTACCGCAAGGGGCAGTCGGTAGAGATGACGGGCGGGCTGGCGACGCAGCTGGTGGCCCAGGGCGTGGCCATCGAAGACCGGCAGCAGGATCTGATCGAGACGGCCGCCATCGAGCACGACGCCGAGACGGCAGACGCCACGCCCAGGAGACGAGGACGCCGTGCAGTACCGAAGTCTGACCAGAGCGACGCCGCCAGCGGTTGAGCCCGTCACGCTCGCCGAGGCCAAGGCCCACCTGCGGGTCGATACCAGCGACGATGACACCTACATCGGCACGCTGATTGCTGCGGCCCGTGAGTGGTGCGAAGAGTATCTCGACCGCACGCTAGTGCATACGCAGTGGGTGATGCGGTTCGACACGTTCCCGCCAGACGGGACGCACGACATCGAACTACCACGCCCGCCAATGGCTGCCGCTGGCACGACCACGGCGGTGGCTCTGACGTTCACGTTCGAGAACGGCACTACGTCCACCTACTCGACGGCGAGCTACCGCGTGGACCGGGCCGGCACGCCTGGCACCGTGAAGACGCTCTACGGCCAGACGTGGCCGCCGCATCTGCGGGATGACAACGCCATCAGCGTGACGTGGTGGGGCGGGTACGGGGCGAGCGGCACGAGTGTGCCGGCGGCGATCCGGCACGCGATCCTGATGCTGGTGGGCCACTGGTACGAAAGCCGCCAGGCTGTGATTGCGACCGGTGCCGTGCCGCAGGAGGTGCCGTACGGCGTGCAGTCCCTGCTGGACTCGCAGCGGTGGGGGGCCTATCGGTGATCGACCCAGGCAAGCTCCGCGAGCGTGTTACGGTGCAGGTCGCCAGCGGTGCCACAAACACTCTCGGCGAGACGGTCCTGTCGTGGAGCAACTCGTCAGCCGTGTGGGCGAGCGTGGAAGGCGTCTCGGCTCGTGAGGCTCTGGCGGCTGGCCAGCAAGACACCACGATCACGCACCGGGTGCGGATGCGTTATCTGCCTGGCCTGACGCAGCGCGATCGCTTCGCCTGGCGTACGCGGACGCTCAACATCGTTAGCCTGCTCGAGTACGGCAACCGCAGCGAACACGTCGCCATCTGCGAAGAGGTGGCGTGATGGCAGCAAGAGACAAGGCCGGGATCGACATGAAGATTGAGTTTCCTGAGTTACGGAAACTCCAGGAAGCGTTCCGTAAGTTTCGGCCAAGCCTTGCAAGGAAACACATGGGTGCGGCACTTCGGCGCACTTTAAAGCCAGGGCTGGCCGCACTGCGAGGGAATGTTACTCGCGGGCCAACTGGCAATCTTGCCAGGGCAATCACAAGCAAAGTCAAAACCTATCCGAGCGGGAACGCTGTCGGCATGGTTGGCTTCGTGGCGGCTGGCAGTGGAAAGTCTGCGTCTGCTGGCGGCGGCTCAATCAAAAAAGGGAAAGACAGGGCTTACCACGCCGGATTCTTGGAGTTTGGAACAAAAGAGCGAATCGTAAAAACTTCGTCCCGTCGCAGCGGATCTTCCGTGGCTTCAAGCTTTAAGACTCTCGGGCCATTCAAGATTGCGAAAATCGCAAAGCGAGGGAAATACGCAGGCGCTATACGAGTCAACACAACACCAAAGTACCCGAAAGCGTTTTTCATGAAGGCTCCACGCGGCCAAGTGCTCAGCCTTCGTGCAATGCCGGTCGGTGGGAAAAAGGGGCAGCCGCCGGTGAAGACTGCCTACCGTGAGTCAATCTCTGCGATGCGTACGCTGTTGGCTTCCGAAATGACAAGGTCGCTTCTGAACGCCCAGAAAGACATGCAGAAGGATTTTCCGCCGCGAGACTTTGGTGCCAACGCTCCCTTCTGAAACGCATTCCAAATGAGCCTCAAATCCCCAGAAGCCGTCCTCCGTACAGCCCTGGTCGGCACCACGGCCGTCACGTCGCTGGTAAGTTCACGCATCTACCCGGTGCTGGCCCCGGCGTCGGCGTCACTGCCGTTCGTCACGTGGCGACGTTCTGGCATTCAGCGTGAGCAGACGCTCGGGCGGCCGATGGGTATGCCGCGAGTCAGTGTGGAATACAGCATCTACGGCACGACGTACGAAGAGGCCCGCCAGGTGGCCGACGCCATGCGGCTCGTTCTGGATGGATACGGCGGAACGTCGAACAATACAGAAGTGAAGCAAACGTCGCTGGAGGACGAATCCGACGACTTTGTGCAGCTGGCTGGAGC
>Ga0207935_1000107_pt1 | contig 22406 bp, 25 predicted proteins | sample LakMenEpi30Aug10_FD_150746 | JGI IMG/M metagenome (GOLD analysis project Ga0207935, IMG submission 150746) | Freshwater microbial communities from Lake Mendota, WI - 30AUG2010 deep hole epilimnion (SPAdes) | ecosystem: Environmental > Aquatic > Freshwater > Lake > Epilimnion/Euphotic zone ...
ATGTCTATGTAGGTTGTGAATTCTTTGTTGCCAGTAGTAACTTCATATGTGCCTTTGCGGATATACTTATCGTTTTCGATGATATTTGCGTCTTGCAGAATATCGTTAATAGAGGTGATCATATTATCAAAGTCGTTGGAAATAGCCCCCTTCATCTCAAAAAGATAGTCAATTTTGTAAGGAGGTTGAATTGTGTTTGTGATTTGTTCCGCTAGCTGATTCAAGGCTGAATCCTTATATCTAGCGTAAGCTCCACTTGGGATGTTAATTATTCGCCCATGTTTAGCGAAAATTCTTCTACTGTTCTTTTTTGATATTACTCGACCATTTATTTTTAAATATATTTTTAACATCGGCAAGATATTGCGATAGAGGATTTAGGATGAAAAAATTGTATCAGAAGAAAGCCAGACATACAATACCTTGTGGTGTTTTGTAGACTTATAGTAAAAAGACGGCGGGCAAAAAACTTAAGATTTAAATATCTTGATTGAATAATATTTGTTTGTTTCTTTTTGGTCTATCCCAAATACTCCGCTTTTTTGAGCTAATTCTTTAATTAAGTTGATGTTGGCGATCACCCTATTCTCGCTACTCGCGTATGGCAACGCACTAACTAGGTTTTGTAGTTTTTTCGTCGAGTAGTTGTAATATTTTTCGGTGGTAGAAGTTTTTTTGTGTCCGAGGAGGTTTTTAACAAGATAAACGTTTTTATCTGCATCAAGAAGCAAGGTAGCTACCGTATGCCTGAAAGAGTATGCGGTGAGTCCTGGTCTTTTCTTAACGCCACACCGCCGAAGTCTCCTATTGAAGTGTTGAACCCAAGCTGTTTTTGAAAAATTGCAGATATATCCCTCTCCGATGTTTTTTAAAAAAGGAAGAAGATCAGGATGGATAGGAACTACTCTAGCCACCTTTGTTTTTGTCTGCCTGATGTAAATCTGAGCTAGACCTAAGTCTATGTCTGTATCCTTTAGGTTTGCGGCTTCGTTAGGTCTGCATCCTGTATAGGCAAGAATACGCCAAAATAAATTCCACTCATCCCATCTTTCTGCACCTGAATATTTTGGCAGATCCAAAAAAGTCTGTATTTCTTCGGTGCTAAGTATTATTTTGTTAACTTCTTCAGTCCCGCGAAGTCCTTTGATTTCAGAAGCACAAGACAGCTGAAGATAATTCGCATAAACCTTTATGTTGGCTATGTACTTATTAATGGTGGAAACTTTTATTCTTCGCAGCTTGCAATCGACAATGAAACGATTAATATCTTCTTTGGTGAAATTATATTTTTTTTGAAAAAATCGGAGGGTGGAGACTATATCTTTTATAGAATTTTCGGAATAGTTTCCAATGATGAGATGAGCCAAAAAGGCTTGTGTATCGGGCATTTTTGTGTTCTTCCTGTAATAAAACACTAACATAAAAACTGGCTGGAAAAAAGGTATTGACTTAGGCAGTTGGGAGGGATATTATGTATTTATTGAATGGGGAAAGGTTGAGATCAGTAATGTCAATGTGGCGCTCTAACCATCTGAGCTAACCGCCCTCTCTCCTAACAATAATTCAAACATGATAACACAAAAAAGAAAAAAAACAGAATGGTTGCAGATCAAAGTTGATCCCAACTTTAAAAGATTGGTTCGTAGAGCAGCGAGACGGAAAGGGATAGGAATATCGGCATGGGTGAGGTTATTACTAGATGATGCAATGAAGAACTTATGAGATATACAGGCAGAGTCTGGCTCGATCGTTTCGAAGAAGAAAAGTGGAAGCTAGGCTGGGTCAAGGTTTTGGGTTTGGGAATGATTCTAGTTGGTTTATTTATTTTAGGGAGATAAACATGTTTACTGTTGAAGATCTGATAAAAAAAACCGCGGTTACAACTATAAATCCAGAGATGGATTGGGATATCTCTGAGATAGTTTTGACCGAAGAAGATTTGATTAACGATGTAGAAGAATCTGAGCTAGATAAGTTCCAGTTGGAAGTTTTGTTTAGATTGATGGGGGTCAAGCTATGAAAGAATTATTTACTTCTTTGGTAAAAGCACAATTAGAACTTAAGAATCCTGACAAGAACACGAAAGGATACAACTACAAGTATGCTGATCTTGCATCTGTTCTAGATCTAGTCAAACCTATTCTAGCTAAAAACGGATTAGCAATCGTTCAATTCCCCGTAACAAGACCTGATTCCGAATGGATCGGAGTTAAGACCATTTTAGTTCACGATAGCGGAGAAAGTATGGAAGAAACCTTGTATTTACCTACAGCAGACCTAAAACAGGGAAACGACACACAAGAGGCTGGAGCTACTATTACGTATGCTAGACGTTACGCCATCTGTGCGATTTTGAATATCAGTGCCGATGAAGACACAGACGGAACAGTTAAAAACGCGAAAACTAAAAAAGAAGGAGAGATCGCAGAACCAAGAATGAATGCATACGAAAAAGCAAAGGCTGAAGATAAAGGCAAGAAAGATGTAGAGAAAGCTAAAAATTATGCAGGGTACGGGTCTTTACCCGCATTTAAACCAGCATCAGACAAGCAGAAACACAAAATTAAGATAGAAATGCAGATCCTAGTTGATGAAGGACATAAAGAATACGCAGAAAAATTATTAACAGCGAAAGGCGTGAAAAATGGCGAAGAGCTAGCAGAGAAGGTAAGCATTTCGGAAGCAAGCAATCTTATTGATGCGATCGTACATTACAGACTTGAGAATGAGAAGAAAGGCACAACGCCTTTCTAACACCGAGTGTTTCTCGGTTGGAGTCCTGCCCTTTACCTTTTACAGGTAGGATTCCAACGGGGAAATGCAGAGCATACCCGAAGATGGTGGATTTAGGATGCACCATTACAACCGACGATAAACCTTAAACGCGCAATGCAAAGGTGTATCTTACCCGTAGGAGGCTCTTAGGCTTCCTACAGGGTGGACATTCGCTTGAAGCTTATCTGATTCGAGTTGAGACGAATACGGATAGGTTTCAAGGGGATGTCATGGCATCGCCTAGTAGCACATTTCATATAACGCATGTAGACCGTTAAGTCTTAAAACTGGCAAGCCGATAAACGCAAACTTTATCACAATCGAAGAATACGCTTTTGCGTAACTTCACTTCTCTAGGATCTTCCCTATTCATATCTTAGAGGGGCAACGCGAATAGGAACGGATGAGGATTTTTCTCGGACAGTTAAACATGTAGAAGTTATTTGAAAAACTATTAGCACACGAGTTCGATTCTCGTCATCTCCACCAAATTATCTGAGGGTAGCTCAATTGGTAGAGCGACGGTCTGTAAAACCGTAGGTTGCGAGTTCAAGTCTCGCCCCGAAGACCATAGCACAATAAAAACTGTTGGGGTGGCTGAAAGATAAAAGGCATCCATTCTAGAGTGGAGTCACGAGGTATACATTCGATGTGCAGGTTTGTATCCTGCCCCCAACAACAATATGCGGAGATGGCGAAAGTATAGACGCTTAAGAAAATTGCGTATCCGAGAACTGGTCGCAAGCGAGGTTCGTGCTGGGTGAAATGACCAGCTCTCCGCGGAAAAGATACAAAGTACATCGCTTTGTAAACATTAAAGAAAAGATGTAAACAAACTTGAAAGATTGACACATCTAGCTGTGGCGAAAAAGGTAGCCCCGCCATGAGTCTTTGAAGATTGATGGGAGGGCGATACGATCTTGCCTGTACAAGCAGGGCGAACGGTCTACTACGGTATTCTCTAGGGATTGATCTCCCGTAAAAGAGAAGCTCTTCCCATGAGTCTTTGAAAGATTGAATGTAACCAATGGTTAAAGGTTGAAAACAGATAAAGGGGATTGTGGCGGTGCATCATAACACTGGTCAATATAAACCCCTATCCAGAAGAATCACATAGAGTCTGGGTATCTGCTTTGAGTCTTTGAAGATTCACACATCTAGCTGAAATGAGAGTAGTGCGTCAAGAAGGGTCACGCACGAAACGAGGCGGTTGCAAACACCTCGATCGGAAACCCGTGGGGTCATACCCCAATGTCATCAGCTAGAGTTGTGAGTCTTTGAACTCAAGGAAAATAATGCGGCATAAGATTTTTTGCTAGTTAATTTTCATCTCCTGCCCAGTAACTAAATAAAAGCTGGGCTTTTGAAGTTATATAGTTTTCTTGCCTTATGTACAAACTAACGATTAACGAAAAAACAACAGAATATGAAAACGTGTTTGAGCTTTTAACAGCGGTTACACAAATCGTAGCGAACCATTCACAAAGACTATCTGAAAGCATGGACAAGTGGTACAAAGACCAAAACAGAAAACAAATATTCTACTTAGGGAAAAAACTAGGCTTAGAAACAGAGCAAATTAAACAAAGAGTGTACGAAATACTAGGGGTTGATTCGATGACAAAGATGACCTTAGAAGACGGTGACAAGATTATCAGATTGATGAACGAAAAGTTAAATAATTTATCCCCTGCCAATGGAGACTAGAAGTTTGAGTACGCAAATCTGGAGAGATCCTGTTTTTATGTCTTTAGAAGATAAAGAGCAAAAAATAATACTGTTTCTCTTGACTAACGATAAGATGCCTGTTCTACCTGCATATCAAATAGCTAAAACAGAAATAGCCTTCTATTGTGGAACAACCGTACAAAAAGTAGAAGACGTACATCCTAAAATCAAATCTTTCGGGATACACTCGGTGCAAGATGATTGGTATGTGATAGAAGAAAAATTCACGAGAGCTGTTTATACAGGAGGAAAGACAGAAAAAGCTAGAGAAAGAGTCTGGAATAATTTCCCGCCTTTTATCAAAAAAATCATTGATTTAGATGGATTTATTGCTCAATCATTGCTCAACGATTCACATAGCTCCGAGTTGCCGACAGCATCTATAAATCATATATCATATACCAGAAACCAGAAACCAGAAACCATAAATCATAAAACCGAGATCGAAAAGTTAATCGAAATTTTTAATTCCCTTACAGGAAAGAACACGAAATCATACAAATCATTCTTTGAAAACTTTAAAACATGGCGCAAGGAGTATAGTTTCAGCCAAATCGAGAGCGCTGTCCGTAGCGCATCAGACCACGGTTGGATATGGAAGTCCCACGACGGTTCCCCAGTAGATTGGAATCTCGAGTTGCTACTTCGTACCCGTAACCGTACTGGTGAGTGTGATTACATCGCCCGATTGATTGATCCTACCTACAAGGGAGCTGGGAAAAAGTCAGTTAGTTCAAACCTTGATTTATGAAAAACCTTACTGACAAGCAATTAGAAGCGAAAATCCAAACATTACAAGACAAAACCAGAAAGCTTGACGTTTTCAGGGTCTACGATGGCGAGGATCGAGTTGTTTTATCAACCGATGCTAAAAATAACTTGCTATTACAGCCGAAAACCCCAACCTATTTTTGTGGGTTGTCTGAAATTGATGTTGCGGTAGATGGGTTTAAGGGCGGAGAATTAGTGGTTGTTTCTGGTCCTACGGGGCAAGGAAAAACAACCTTTCTACAAACCCTTACCTACACGTTTAAGGTGAAACCACTGTGGTTTTCATACGAAGTTGGATTAGAGGATTTCTTGGAAAGATTCGAAACATTACCTGTGTTTGCGTTACCACAGGTAACACAACCGTCGAACCTTCTATGGTTAGAACAACGTATCTGGGAAGCAAAAGCCAAGTATGACGTTAAGGTTGTATTTGTCGATCATTTGCATTTTTTATTAAGTTTCGACCAGCTAATGAATAACTCGAGTTTAGCTATCGGGCATGCAATGAGAGAGCTGAAAAGGATTGCAATCGAAACTGATACGGTTATATTTTTGATCGCTCATTTACAGAAAACAAGGCTTGAAAAAGCCCCTACAATAAGCGACTTACGAGATTCTTCTTTTGTTGGGCAAGAAGCAGACATGGTTTTTTTGGTATGGCGAGAAGTTAAAGATATCGATTCTATCGAAAAATATGGCAAAGACTCTTTTTTGAAAATTGAAAAAAATAGACGTAAAGGCACTTTGTGTGGGTTTAGGATGAAGCACGAAAACAAGAGATTCAAAGTTATAGCAGGAGGTAATTATGAATAAAGATTACAGCATCAGCGACACGATGATTTATATCTTGAACCCAAAAACACTCGCTGAGTTTACTGTTTCGGAGGATTTAATGCTAGGTTGGGAAGATTTGTACCGAAAGGTAAAGAATTATTTCGAGGATTGTGGTTTGGAGTTCGAGAATGATTATTTGTGGTATAGAGATTTAGTCTGGAAAACCTATCATGAGGTGTTAAATATCGAGTTAAGAGATTTGATATCCAGAATGAAGGCTGGAAACATTTGGCTCAAAGGTCGAAAAGTTAATAGACAATACTGGGAAGGATACGTTTTATACGAAGCAATGCGAAGAAAAGCAATTAGTTTCGGATATTCTGAGAAACAAATATTAGGTTATGATGCAGAACAAGAATTTTTGAAGATATTTGAAGATTTAGTAGAGAAAATGTCAAACGTAGATTTAACGAGTGAATATATTAATTTAAAAAAAGGAGAACTATGATCCCTAAAGGTTATAAATTCGCCCCTATTCCAGTTAGAGGCGAACTTAAGCATTGGCTTGTGATCTTCAATACGAAGAATCACACGAAGTATACATCGTTATCGCAAGTTTTGCGAGATTATCATCTGAGAAAAGAAGAAACTGCATGGTATTTGAAAAAAATTCGAAGAGACAAAGGTGTCAAACGCAATGGGTTTGTTTCTATGTTTCTGAGTTATGCATGGATAAGAATAGCTCGATTTTTAGCTAAAAATAGATTGAGGATAGTCGTACTAGAAATAGTTCTTTTAGCGATTTTGTTGGTGTTCGCTCATATTTTTTGGGGCGAACAAAAAGAAGCTAGAACTAGGGGGTATGTAGGTTCAATTCTAGTGAATGTCTCTCCTACCAGATTGTATTCATGGGAATTAGAAAAGCTAGAAGTGAAAAAAGCTGAAGCAAAAGAACCTACAGATAAAGAAACTGTAATAGCTTTAGTCCATAAATATTTTGGGAAAGATGCTGAAAACATGTTGGTTTGTCTAAAAAGCGAGAATGGTGGACACAACCCAACCGCTACCAACACTAACAAGAATGGATCGATGGATATTGGAATTATGCAAATAAACACGCCTCTTCACTGCGGAAAGATCGGCGAAAAAGATGTAAACACTTGCAGAGAAAAACTGAAAGATCCCGAAACAAACATTCAGGTGGGTTACCAAATCTTCTCGGGACGTGGATTTAACGCGTGGTACGGGAAGACTTGCAGACAGTTTTGGAAGTAATTATTTAAAAAGGAGTTTTATGAATTTTCCAACACCTAATCTTAAAGCATGGAGTACCAGCGCGAAAGAGCTCGTAGCCGAGGCTAGCGAGAACATAAAAAATATGATAAAAACGCTGTTTTTGTTAAGTATCCTAGGGGCGGGGTACTATTTAGGCTCAAATTACAACCTCACCTATCGTGATTTTATGGTAGCAAGTGACGCTTGCGGTAATAGTCCTATCGCGATTAGGGAACAGTTAAGTTTTAAATCTTTGAGTCAAATTAAGTTTATCTGCTCGAGTGAATAAGTTTTGTTTATTTAAATTTTTAGGAGGAAATGTATGGAACAACGAGTATATGCAAGACACGGAGATTTAGTCATCAAAACAGCTAAAGTATCTGTTGTTGGCAAAAAACAAAAACAAATAGTATTACGTGAGGGTGAATTCACAGGTCATGCACACAGGCTTACCGCTAGCGATGGTGCATCAGTAATATTTGCTGACGATAAAGACACTTTTGAGGTTGTAGGAGGGAACGCGTTACTTACACACGAGGAACATCAACCAATTACTTTTGTACCAGGCGTTTATACGATCATAATGGAACGAGAAAGAGATCCGTTCACTGAGTCTATCAGAACCGTAGTTGATTAAGCCATGAAAATTGAAAAACTTACTCGGCAACAAATTGAAAAAATAGCTGAAGTTAGGGATGGCTGGCTATCCCTAATTTTTGATTGCAATAAAGAGGTTGACATAGCCGAAGCAACGAAGGGTATAGACTGGTTATATTCGTTTTGTAACCTAAAGAAGCCAATAATCATATTCGTGGATTCACCACTGGGGATTCAGTATGCAGTGAATATGATGAAGACCGCAGGTCTAACAGGTAAGGAAGTCGAGGATCAAATCTACAATGAAGTCTGGAATCGAGTCAGGAATCAAGTCGGGGATCAAGTCTGGAATCAAGTCGGGGATCAAGTCAGGACTCAAGTCAGGAATCAAGTCTGGAATCAAGTCTGGGATCAAGTCTGGAATCAGGTCGGGGATCAAGTCTGGAATCAAGTCGGGGATCAAGTCAGGACTCAAGTCAGGAATCAAGTCAGGACTCAAGTCGGGACTCAAGTCAGGACTCAAGTCGAGAATCAAGTCTGGAATCAAGTCTGGGATCAAGTCTGGAATCAGGTCGGGAATGAAGTCGGGACTCAAGTCGGGGATCAAGTCGGGGATCAAGTCTGGAATCAAGTCGGGACTCAACAATTGGAATTCTTTAATTTTGCCCTTTTCGGGAATGTTTCTGATTTTGGGTGGGTGGCTTTTTACGACGGCTTTGAGAAAATAGGGGTGGAACTAGCAAACGATAACTTTGGAAAGTTTAGAAATCTGATTACGTCTGGTATTTACGATATGATTCAGCTTGATGGTTTATGTGTTGTATGCGGTCTCCCTAGTAAAGTTAATCGCACAGAAGTAAAGGGTACTAAAAGGCTGCATTCTGAAAAAGAAGTTGCGATTGAGTTTGCGGACGGATATAAACAGCATTATCTATGGGGTGTGTATTTTAACGAGGATTTGTGGAAAAAGGTTGTGTCAAAAAAATTAACTTTCAAAGAGATCATGGCACTGGAAAATATGGAGCAAAGAATGGTAGCCTTAAAACTATATGACCCTGAACAGCTGTTGGCAGAGGCTAAAGCCATAAAGTTGAATGAATCAAAAAGAGGTAATGAGCTTTATGAGGTCAAAGATATATTTCCGCAAACCGAATACTTCTTAAAGTACACTTGCCCATCCACAGGGAGAGTATATGTGAAATGCGTCGATCAGGAAGCAGGTAGCAAAAATGATGCTGATTATGCGCAAGCATGGTCACTCTCTATGACTAAAGATGAATATCTCGGTTTAACGTTGGAGGCTTAAAATGAAAAAATACAAAGTAATAAAAGAACTAAAGGTAGGAGACCAAATGACCATCCAACAATTCATATCAGCGATGTTTGAGAAGTGGAGTCATAGACATAGGTTTGTGAAAACAGAGTAGTTTCCGATGCGAATGGACGGCATAAACTACGGTGTCAAGATGTTATATGTATGTGAAGAATGTGGCAAAGTCAAGATAGTTAAGATTGAGGCGGATTAATATTATGAAAAACAAAACATACGCAGAATGTTCAGATAAGGAGAAAGTACAGGTCGGAGCAATCAAAGAAACTTGCCGTAGCTGTGGTTCTGGAAACATAGTTTTCGTCCAGTACAGCTATCCGCACCCAGAAAGACACGATGGATGGAGTGAAGTTTTGTGTGTGGGTTGCAAAAAACGGTTTGGCAGATGGAGTGGCAGAGAGTTAGGCGAGAACGAGTCTGAGCCTAAAGCGAACAAATATTTAGTTAATTAAACAATGAAAACAAGACAACGAAAAATAGATTTTATTAGGGAGGCTTGCATTTCAGCGAATCCAGATATATTGAAGCTTGAGTTTGGGTGTAGAGTGGTCGTGGAAGTGCATTCTGGTGGATTCGTGCAAAACACGCCTGAAAAGATAGAAATTGTTTCAATTTCTGATGGGATAATCTTGAGTTCTTCAAGTATAAAAGTAGGCGGACACATTAAAGAGATAACGAATGTTTATGCAGACCTAGGTGTTTACTATGTAAATGATTTCAACAACAGAAAGGGGTTTGTAAAAATTACTGAAATCCTAGGTCGCAAAATTGGCATTGCCGATGTTTTGTTAATTGCAAAGAAAATGAATCCAGAGTTATTCCATACGCACATTCATTCGGTTGTATTAATGTGGGGCTTACTACTTAATGACGACCTAAATCTACAATCAAACGAAACAATCGACTTTTTGTTTAGTTTATTAGGAGGGGAAGAATGAAATATTTAAGAAACGAAGTAACTAGTAAACATGGATTTAAGGAGCTTCCAGTATTTATGTTGAACCCTGAGGAGTTGAGGATTTTGTCTTTAATTCTGAATGTTGCCTATAACCTTATACCGAAAGGTTTTGACAAACCATCACACGGTAGAATTAGAGATATGCGAAAGGTAATCGGTAGCTACTTAAAAGAAGTTACGTCCAATTCTTCTAAAAAAGCTCCAGTTGAAACGAATTAGAGACAACAGTATTTAGTTATAGAATGCTAAATCGGAAAAACCGATTAAGTAATTAGTTAGGGGGAATTTATGGATAAAGATTTAAAATTAATGTTATCAGTCATGTTTTCTTTGTTGCTAGTGACGCTGTGTATATTTGGTTTGTTTATCGGATTAATGTTAGTTTTTAGTTGGATATTCTAATTATGAAAAAAAATGATGTTATCGAAAATATAACTAAAGCAAAAGATTTAAGTCCACTCGAGGAGATAGATTCCATTCTGGATAATCTAGGCTTTGATGATCGCAAAAAGATCATGGCAATAGATTATGTTCTCTGGAAGGCTAAACAAAAAGCCCCTATCACAAAAAAACAGAAAGAGATATTGGATGTAATCTCTTCTTTAGAAATAAAAAAAGGCTATGCTCCGACTTTAGAAGAAGTAGCAACCCATCTAGGACTTAAATCTATATCCACCGTTCACGAGCATATTAGGCTACTAAGTCTAAAAGGTCATATAATAAAAGATAAGTACCAGCCTAGAGGGTATAGAATAATTAGTTAGTCGGAAAACCGACAAGGAGAACGGTATGAAAATATATATTGGTAATAAATGCTATACAGAGTATTCCGATTTTGTTCCTCACGAAACCTGTAGTAAGTCCTGTGACATTTGTTACTTATGGCATCAAGGATGGAGTGTAAGAAGATTTAAAATTTTGTTTATCACATTATTGGAATGGGAATATCCAGCCATGGCAAGAAATAATTATTTAAAGAAACAAAATGAAAACTAATCAAGAAATACTTAAAGAGTTTGAGAAAGCAGTAGAGCCAGAGTATCGAAAAATCGTAATAGACGTTAAGCACGAAAATTACCGAGAAGAATATCTAGTTGAGGTGCTAACAGGGATAGCATTCAATGCACTCCAGCAAGCCCTAGAACAGAAGGACGAAGAGACGCTAAAGGAATTTGAAATGTGTGTGTTGGAATATATAATTTTAAATGAGAAAATAGCTCAGCAACCTGGATTCAGAAGCCTATTCCAAAAATATCGAAAGTATTTGATCTCTAAAGCAAATGGAGGAAAAAAATGAGCGGTAATGACGTAAGAAAAATAGTAGAGAAGGCGGTTACTGTGCTAATGCCTCATTGCAATGTTTGCGGAATACCTACGAGGCTTAGTATCTATAATGGCTCTATATCTGGGGCTAGTTATAATCATTACCTTGCTTTCCTAAAGAAATCTATTTAAGCTTACCTGATACCAAAACCGCACCTATTATCGATACTATAGCGGTGTTTGAGAGCCATAAAAAGGCGTTACCCCAATCACCGCAAACAATATCAGATATTGGAGACTTCCAGTACGCTATCAATGAAATAGGAATTAAAGATAAAGCTAATACACCGTAGTAGATGAGGTTTTTCATATCTCATTGTAGGCGCTTTCTTTTGTCCTAAGATAGAGGAACATTTCCCGAATTATCTTTGTTCTAGATATTTCCACGCAATATTAGTGAATACAGACCAGAATGCCATTACTACGGCTGTATATTCGCCAAAATCCATGTTTGTTATTTCTTTTGATAGATAAGTTAACAAAGCACCTAGTACAGCAATAATAGCACCCTTACCAATTTTTTTTAGGTCTTCCCTATTTAGTGTGAATCTTTTTGACATAAATTTTTACCAACTAATTACACTATCAGCTTCTATAAAATAATATGGATCGGTATAAAACTGTTTAGTCTTTGTTTTAGTCCAACCCTTCAAAGGTGAAGGATAAAAATCATATCCTTTACCTATTGGCTTTCTAATCTCAAAATGTAGATGAGGCGACATATTTGACCACCCAGTAGCACCGCATTCACCAATCTGATCACCCATTTTCACTTTTTCCCCTATTCTCCTTTTCATGTTTTTCAGGTGGGCATAATGGCTGTAGATCGTTCCATGTATGGGGTGTTCATGTTTGATAAACACATGGTTACCCCAACCCTTATGATAGCCTTGCCAATCGATGACCCCGTCTGATACCGCAACTACAGGTAAACCTAGATCATTTGAGCCGTAGCCAAAATTATAATCGACACCTTCGTGCCAGTTCCAAGAGTGTTTGCTCCATTGTAAGAATGTATAACCAGCCCACTTGTTCGGGTAATTTCCCGTAAATTTTATTGGATGAATCCATTTTTTGTTTGTCATTTTAACGTCCTTTCGATGACTATAGATATAACAGCTATTACAATTGATACCGTAGCTGAAATACCTGCAACTTTGAGTGCTAAATTATTTACTTTGTTGTCAATCGTATCCACCCTAGTTTCTAACTTATCGAAATCAGTCTTTAGAATATATGCTTCCTTCATCGTATCCAAAGTCCTAACGATTTTATCTACGTTTTTTTGCACGTATTCCATTATCGTTTCTATCCTTATTACTCTATCGTTTAGGTTGTCTTCTGGCTTCATTTGTCCTCCAGTTCAAAACCATTCTCTTTTAGAGCTTCTAAAACTCGATTAACTTTGATACCCATTGTGTATATATCTTCTTGCAGATGTTGCAAATGATTTGTTTCAGGTCTGTCAAGCCTGTCTTTTAGATTTTTGATATCATCAGTTTTTTTCAACTGTTCTTCTAGTGTTATATCTCCATAGACCTTGTTAAGGTATCTTGGATGGAAATCCCCTAAAGCTTCACGTATTTTTTTTAAGACTTCTTGGTCAAATTTTTCGTTGTTCATAAGTAAGCACATACAGCCCGAATGACTGTTCTAACTATATATCCCCAGCTTTTGCGTATTTGGTCACTAGAACAAAATGTGTTCCTTTCCCACCGATACCTTTTGCATCCACCCTAGCTATGACAATTTTGTTTGTGTTGTTAACCAGCTCGGCTAGTTTTTGGCCTGTTGGTAATGGTTCGATTGATTCTTCCCTCATAGTTAGGATTCATAGGATAAAGCAAAGCACCTTTTATGCAAAGCTAGGCTCCGACCTCCACCAATAAAATATTTGATTGGGACGAATAACGTCCCACATACCACGTTGTTGAAGTATCGTTATGTAGACCTGTCGCCTTAAAATAGGTAAGAGTAGTATTACCCAAAGCAACACTCCCTAACAAAACGATACTAGAAAGTCCATTAGTACCCGTACTATCACCAGCAACCGCGCCTATACTCAATTGTGTGCCTGTTGTGCCTCCTGAGCTGGTCGAATACCGCAACTTAAGCTCTAATCTGCCTGTGCCTCCGTTATCCAACCCAGATCCAGCCAAAAGAACATAAATAGTGCTTGTTGCAGATGTTGGAGTTATTGAAACCTCTCCCCAATGTACCTCTGTTGAGTCTAAAGCAGAAGAAACCTGTCCTAGTGAGCCTGAAATCTTCATTTGAAGAACTTTCCCACCTAAAGTTAAGAAAGAGAGCGCGCCTGCCCCATCCGTAACAAGCGCTTGATTCGCTGTACCATCAGCGCTTGGCAGAGTGAATGTTTTATTAGCACTCAGCGTTGCTGGAGCTTTAAGCTCTACATAACTTGTTCCGTTGTCAGTATCTTCTGCAAGTTTGATAGATGCTGAGCTTGATGCAGTACCTGCAACGGTCACTGATTCAGTAAAAGTTTTTGCGCCAGTGAATGTTTGTGTACCTGCAAGCAAGGCGATCTTAGTGTTGTCATGTGTGCCGTCTGAGCCGTGTTCAACCTCTAATGCTTCAACTAGTTCGTTCCAGTGTGTGGCTGTCATTAAAACTTCTACAACAGCACCTGCCGAATGTGACTGTGCTGTGCCTGCAACCCCTCTTGTGCAAGAGGTAAAATTTGTGCCTGACAACGTGCCTTTAACTAACTCCTCTTTGCTTGAAGTTTTCACTCCGTTGCTGTCTACTCTGTCCACATAAAAAAGGTATACTTCACCATTCGTTAAGCCTGTGGCTGACTGGATAGGTACAGTAGTGACTGAATTATCCGCGACTCCTCCAGAGCCGATTTGTCCAGTCCATTTCCTTGCCGCTTTTGTTCCTATATATGCACTCATTTTTCTAAAATATGGTTTTAGGTAACAAAAAAGCCCCTCGTACTCGCATTTCTGCTTTCTGAGGGGCTACAAAAGGTTTATCACCTAAAAACCCAAACTAATAAAATACTATACTAAAGATGTCGTAATATCAAGACCATGAACTAGGACTTCTGGCTGGTTGTAAAACACCTTTAGCCTGTACGGACAACAATTCCATGGAAGTTCCCGCAGTCGTTGAAGACAACTTAAATTGAATTCCATACAATCGTTTATTTACTTTCACCCGTACCTTTGTGGTACTTTCTGTGAATACGGACGGAACATCGTTTGTATCATCAAACAAAAATTCGTCGAATAAATCATCATCCCAACCGCTAGTACCTACGGTGGCTGATTTTTCAGAAGATCCGAGGCTAGAGATTTGCTTATCCCGCCCTAGTCCTAGCACTTCAAAACCGAGTGTCCCTCTGAATGATCCCACGCTGAAAATTACTTCCTTGACCTTAGCTAAGACTGTGTCATCTTTATCTACCGGAATTAACGGTGAAATATAGCTTTGATAAAAACTTTGTCCTAAATCAGTTGAGGCGTTCTCTGTTATTTCGATCAGTCTGTTACCAGTTTCAGGAACAAATAAGAATCTGGTTATCTTATCGCTACCTGTATATTCGAAAAATTGTTTAACCGCTAAATCCCAAGACCACGTCCAATTTCCTCTTTCAAAATCATAAATAGCGACCTTATTATTAGTTGTGCCTTCTGATACAGCAAAAAACGCTCTAGGAGGTTTATAATATGCAACAAAATATGGAGATCTATCACCTTTTAAGGACTCCCATTTATTTCGTATTGGGGCAGTTAGATCATCGGACGCCAATACATTAAATATTTGAGCTTTGTTTCTTAACGCGAATACCCCTTTTTTGTTAGGGAACAAGACGTTATCACCCGCTTTTATGACACCATAAGGCGAATCTGCGCCTATTGAACCAACAATTTTATATGCAGCAGGCACAGTAAAAGTCGTCTCCCCAATCGTTAAACTTGTTAATTCAATTTGAAAGATAGTCCCTATTCCGTCAGGGCTTGAGCATAATACCGTGATTAAAGGGTTGCCTTTACCATCTCTATAGTGGACTACTGAAACAGGCTTGTTTATACCCCCTTTCTCAAGATCAATGTATCCACCACCATAAAAAGGAGAAAAATATCCTAAATATTGACCCGTGCCTGAATAATAAACCCTGTATTCATTGTCAGGATCGTAGGTAGCCCAGATTCTGTTCCCAGATACTTCCATGGATCTGAACTTAGGCGCACCAGTTGTGTTATCGCTAGGTGTTTCTATATATGGGTTAGGCTCAAGCGTTCCATCGTCTGTAAAAGTCGTTACTCCCGTAGCCAATTGTCCTAAATAGACTTCTTCGCCGTCTACCTCACCCCAAAAAATTTGATACCCTGTAGCTCCTACCACCGTAGGCATTGTAAAATATACATTTTCTCCGCTAGCCCAATTATCACGGTGTTTATTCGTTGTTATATTGAGGGATGCGCTAGGCTCGGTATAACCAATATCGTTTACTGCAACCACTCTGTAATAGTTGTTGTAACTGCCGGAAGTAAGCGTAGTCCTGCCACCACTTGTTCCAGCGCTAGGATTGCTTAGAGCTGTATATGTGTTTAATGTCGACCCGTTGTAATATGCAAGATCATCCACACCTGTTGTTATGTATAATCTGCTATTGATCTGTAAAAAGAAAGGCTTATTCCCTGGTGTGAAGGTAGCTCCAGTAATTTCAGACCAAGACCCTCCATTAGATGACTTATATGCTTTACCGTCGTCTCCAATAGCTATAATTTCAACCGTCTTGTCCGCCTTTAGGTATTTTTCTGCCCCCTCAATATTAGTGACACCGCTAATTGCTTCACCATAATATGTTGTTCCTGGTCTTGTCCGCCAAATTCTATCCTGTACTTGCCATAAATTATTCACTTCTATAGCATATTTCTTTTCAGTCCTAGCTTGATTTGTGAGAGTATTCGACCCACCGCTAAAGTCGTCGATTTTCTCAAAATATTTATTAACCTTGTAATTCGAAAACTTAGGTATTCGCATGGTTACCTCCCAAATGCTGAACCAGTTAGGTTGTAATCTAAATCGCCTAGCCCATAGCTTGTGTTGAAAGGAGGGATTTCGTTATCTATTACCATCTGTTCCATCACCGAAGCAGCTTTTGTAGCATATGTGCCTGCTAAATCAGGTCTTTCTTCTTCGTTTAGCACAGATAAAGCAAAATAAATAGCAAAATAAGGTTTTGCCATCTCAATTGTGTCTGTCTCTTCATCTAAAATAGTTGGTTTTTTGTAGTATGAATAACCAATTGTATCCCCAGTATTAGCAGGAGCAGGATTAAGATTCAAAGTATAGCCCGCACCATCGTTACCTGTTATATAAAAAAATCTTTCAGAACTATTTTCTTTTAACGCCCGCATAACATCATCTGCTTTTTTATAGGGATAATATATGCTCTGGTTGCTTGAATCAGTTATCTTCACCCAAGAACTAATACTTTCAAAATCAGTAGGCATAGAGTAAGTGGTATCGTTTGCGGTTGTAGTCTTCGTGCCAGTTGCGGCGTCAGATAAATTAACAAAAAGCTCTTTCCACTTGATTGATTCTTCTTTCGCTCTTCCACCCCACGCCTCAATTCCATCATTCAAAGCACCTCTAATTAATAGGTATTCTTCTTCTGTCGATGACGGATAATCCACAGAGTTCTGCCATCTTCTATATACAATTTGCATTGCTGTTTCTTCGTTCATATTTTTTAACTTTCAGGTGCTAAAAAAGCCGTGGTACTCGCATTTCTGCTTTCTCACGGCTTACAGAGGATTTACCATCCTCAAAGTCCTAATGTCGTAATATCTTAACTATATACTAGCCACTTTCTTTTGTAAACGGATAACACCCGATTTACCTTTATCCGTATTTGCTGAAATTTTTATTCCTTTTGGTTTTTCAAACTTAATACCAAGTTTAGGCATTTCCGACTGACTAGCTGGCTTGAAACTGGTCTTTTTAAAACTCATTTTCGGAGTGTTGATTTTTTTTGTACTTTTTTTAGTCTTTGCCTTCGCCTCTTTATAAATTAAATCGTATGCATCTTTAAGACCTAATTCCTCTGCAACTGATTCAGTAAAAACCCTGCTATCTGATAAAGACTTGTTATTGTACAAATCAGTAAGAAGCTTGTATCTTTCTTCTGAAGTTTTAGCCTTCGCTAATTCATCTCTTACATAAATCGCTCTATCAACTGTATCGCTATTCGCTAAAATATCGTATTTAACGTCTTCTGCATCAAGCCCCATTCTTTGAACCAATGCTAATTTATCGGTTTCTTTCATATATTCATCTTTCAAGACCTTTTTAGCGTCTGATAAAACAGATTTTTGGTATTTCTGTAGCTCTAAATCTTTTGTAGGTTTTTCTTGTAAATATGAATCATAGCCATACGTTTTAGCAATATTATCTACTTTACGAACTGTTTTTTCATCTAAAACAGTAGGCTCTTTACTCGCTGCACTACTTTGTGAGTTAGGTTTTAAAAATTCTGTAATCTTATCGCCTATACCTGTGCCAGTATCAATAGGACGTTCAGTATCAAACCCTGAGTATGATCCGCTAAACCTTCTAACAACAGGTATCTTATTAGGATTCATTGGCTCGCCATCTCTTAAAGAAGTAGCTAAATCCATTGCATTAGTGACCTGTTTCGCCATCGGCAATGTGCTTTCAGCAAAGTTCTGTAACCTTAGCGGGCTCGTGCCTGTTAATGCTCCTGCTCGCTTGTAAAGGTCTGGAGTTGCTTTATTAAACTGTGCTTCTAGTGGCTTTTTCTCCATGTAAAAAGGAACGATATCTTTGTTTTTATAGAAATCAAAGTTAGTAACTTGTTGAACAGCTGGTTTAAAAGCTTGCGGTAAATTACTGCCTACTGTATTAGAAGCAATGCTAGAGAAACTGTCTCCTTCGCCTAAGAGTGGAACGGTTGAGCTTAATGTGCTTAAAGCAAATTGCTTAAACGTTTGTGGGTTCGAACCGCTCCAATAATCAATCATTTGTTGTGTAGCATTTGCAATAGGCTTAACGTTGTGTGCTTTAGGGATGGTTATATACTTAGAATTGCCTTCTTCATCCGTACCGCCCGTCATTATCACAAAATTATCATTCTTAACAAAATCTGGAACATTAGCATACTCTTCGCTAAAATTTAAGTTATTGTATAAAGTAGTCATTAGTGCTGGTACACCACCGTAAATAGTAAGCAAGGTTAATGCCTTCCCTGGGCGTTCTTTTACTGATCTAGCCATCCTATCAAAGCCCTGAATACTAGCGTTTAAGAAAGGTACTACAGCATTAAGTTGAGACATCTTAGCTCCACGTCTTGCAAAATCTAAGGTAGCTTCTCTTGATTCACCTGCCGATATAGCCATATTCCCTGTTTTCTCTAAAGCACGCTTGTACACACCTAATCTAGTAGGTGTTTCTGAATACCTGCCGACTTTTTCTATACCGTTAATAGCTAAATCATAAAGTCTGCGTGTTAGCCTTTTCTTTGTAGTAGCATCCATTATTTGTTTTTGAATATTCTTCCGACCACTCATTGATTCAAAAAACATCTGACCACCGTTTTGTATCCATCCCTCGACAATTGGGTTACTGCCTGTTCTATCGTACTCAATCAAATCTTTCATACCTCGCATATAATCCCAGAACGGAACGTAGCCATATTTTGCATTAATCGCAGCTTCAAACTGATCTCTTACAACGTTAGGTATCATAAAATCAATGTTTCTACCTGTGGCTTGTTGTCTTAACATAGACGCTGGAGCTGATAATATTTTCAAAACAGTTCCCATCTGCTCCTCATTAAGCCCTTTTACTGCCTGAGATATATCTGCATCAATCTCGAAATAGGCTTTTTTCCCACCGTCCCAGATTGATATTGTGTTATCACCAGACTTGACTACAGGTTTAACAGTATCTGGAACAATAGCACCCAAGTTAGCAATGCTTTTAGCCACTTTGTTTTTTGATACAGCCGATTCAATTTTATATGTGTTTGCGATGATCGATTCAATAGGTGAATATATAGCACGGTTCGAACCTTCGATTTTCTTTAGTGGTTGGCTTGGGTTTTGCAACTTAGATGTCGGAAGTCCTAAATAGTTGTCTAGTTCGTCCATAACTCTTTGAAAAGGAACATAATTTTTGTTTGCATCCTTAATCACGTTATAAACTGATTCATCAATAAACCCACCATCTCTTAACATCTGCAACCCTTCATCTTGATACTGATAAAGTTTAGTTGCCGCTTCTTCTATCTTTGGAAGGTTATATTTAGACCTCAAAGCCTGTAATACAGCGTTCGCCTGTCCTGCATCACTACCTTTAATACCGCGTCCTGCTAATTCTAAATCGCGTTTTGCTTTTAAAAATACATCAAAATCTTCTATAGATATGTCGTTTTTAACTGAATCTAAAATAGGTTGTAACTTAGTTTTATGTCTGTATTCAGCAATACCGCCTGCACCTAACAACCTCTTAATCTGAATAGTTGGGTTGTTCTCTGGCATCAGACTTAATTTCCCTGCTTTTTCCACATTTTTTACAAGATCTTCTACAGGTTGGAATCTGTTAACCCAATCCCTGTAAAACGTATCCCACGCTTGTCCTACTTTCTGCTTAATAGGTAGCTTAACCTTACCCGCTTCGCCGATTTGTTTCCTTGCTACGGTTAATACATCATCTGCATAATTAGCCACCCCTTTGACAGGGGCATTACCGCTAGCAGACATCGCTATATTCATTGCTTCTGGAAAGTTTTTATCAAAATCCTTGCTAAGATTTTGCACACCCTCGCTACCACGTTTTAGGCTATCCCCGATTCCTTTAAGAATCTTCTGCCCTGCTTCACTTTTTACACCCTTTAAAGCTCCAAATGCTACAGCTCTTTGACCCAAATTGTAATCACCTTCTTTAATCTGGATTTTGCCGTTTTCATCGGTAGTTATTTCTGGAACTGGAGCAAACGCCGCAAGTTCGGGATTATCTGCTAAAAACTTTCTAAACTGTTCAGTATTTCCCAACAACTTACCTGTTTTATCGTATAGATCCATGTTTTGCCATGTCTTTGAGAGATTAGATATTGAATCTTTCATGGGTTTAAGCTTTTCAACTACCTTGCCATTATTGATATCCGATATCTTTTGTTTTGTGAAATATGTTTTAACTGTGTTATACGGAGTTTTAACTTGTAATTGGTCTTTAGTAGCAAATTGACCGTTAACCTTACCAGCCCAATACTTACGTCCATTTTTCATAATGTAATTATCAAGTTGTTTAGCTGTTTCCTTTGTAATCTTTTTATCTTTAACACCTTGAGATATTGCTCCTTTAATCTGATCTAGTGAAGCTTTACCTAATACAAGACCTCCAGGGACTAACGCATCAATTAAGGCATCTTCTTTGGTGTAATCCATGCCAGCGGATTTATTCATTGCATAGCCTTCAGCTATGTTTGCTGGAACTCCTATTGTCAGTTTGCCTAAAGTGGTTAATCTTTTATCCATCAGCTTTGAGATATAAGGGTTAGATACAGTTCCAACCCCCGCCATAGGCACACCGCGTTCTAATCCGCTTACTGCGCCCTCTGCAAACTTCATCCCTCTACTTTTACCACTTTTATCGTTTAGGACGTTTAAACCGCCTTCTAAACCCGAATAAAGCCCGATTGCTGGCGTAGCCGTCTTAAGTGCTTGCACACTCCTAAACGGTGTTGTAGTTCCACCAAACCTCATAGCATCACCAAATTGTGTCTTAGCCATATCCAAATACTGAGATCTTGTTTTAAAATCAGGTTGATTCGCTAGATTGCCTGTTGCGAGTCCATAACCTAGCCTCCCTAGATCGTAAGCACCTTTGCCTGTATTCACTACACCTCTTAAAGATGCAGAACCGATGTTGTCTAGCAGACCTAATCCAGTATTAGTAGTTTTTTGTCCTAATGTTTGAGGGTTTTTATATCCAAACGTATCCTTATAGACATTCCCGCCTTGTATCATACGATCTACTTGTGCAGGTGCGTCAGCAAATTCACCTTTAATAGCCTGCCAGTTAGCCCCAACTCTAGTTGTGTAAGCATCAGCGGTATCTTTAACGCTCTTTTTAAGTTTTCCTATTAAGGAAGTGACTGCATTAGCCATTTATACTCCTTTAAGCAAATAAATCTTGTCTTTTGTTTCTCATTAAAGCCATTGGGTTATATGAGTAATCAACGCCTGTTGTTGTCTGAGTAGATAATCCTGGTAACTCATCATAACCAATTCGTTGAGTGTTATCTGTTGGATTAGAAACCTTCTGGGAAGTTTCGCCTATATTTTGGAATCTCGTTCTAGCCCAATCTTCTAATTCAGCATTACGTTGCAAAACGAATGATTGTACTTGAGATAACTTGCCTGATACTTCATCTAATAAACTCATTTCTAAGTTTTCTAAGGCACCTTTTTGTCTATCATCTGCGTAGTTTTTGGCTTCTTGTATTTGAAGGAATTTGTTCCTGTAATCAGCCTTGATATTACTTAAAGCATCAACCTTATCTCTTTCAATATTTGATTTTTCAGTATCATAAGCTAATGTTAGATCTTGCTCTTGTGAGTCAATACCTGCATATTGAGTATTCGCATCTCTTAAAATACCCGACCTAGCTTGACTTCCTGCCTTAGCAAAAGCATAAGGAGCCATCACTTGTGATGCACTTGAATCCCCTGCCCCCATCGCACCTAATTGCATTTGTGTAGCCATCATTTGATTTCTTAAATCAGCTTGTAAATCTTGTATGGAGTTAGCTTTGTATTGGTCTACTTTCCCTCTATTGATGCCTAATTTGTTAAGACCAGCTTGTTTGGCTTGTGT
>Ga0207935_1000110_pt1 | contig 22196 bp, 20 predicted proteins | sample LakMenEpi30Aug10_FD_150746 | JGI IMG/M metagenome (GOLD analysis project Ga0207935, IMG submission 150746) | Freshwater microbial communities from Lake Mendota, WI - 30AUG2010 deep hole epilimnion (SPAdes) | ecosystem: Environmental > Aquatic > Freshwater > Lake > Epilimnion/Euphotic zone ...
AACCTGGGTCTACCGTAAATGACTTGGAAGCGCCAGGAACTGCATTATCAATGACTAGCTTGTTGTTGGAATACACATCTACTTTATCCGCCCCAAAAGTCGCTGGAATCGCATGGATAACTGTGAATGTGGTGGTTTGTTCCACCTTTTTCTTCTTCGGTTTGGAGTCCGCATAGAGCGGCCCAGAACCTGAGACTGTGAGAAGTGCAAAAACAAGTGCAATTCCCACTCTGCGTTTGAACATGAGGTTTTACCTTTCTATAGGGGATTAAGGAAAGGTAATGCTAAGTAAAATCAGAATTGTGCAGCGCAAATGACTAGATATTGACAGGACTTGAAATACTTCCAATTCACTTAGAAATCATATAAAACGTTTAATGAATTTAAATAACTCATACCATCCAACACCGAGCAAGGCAGTAGCAAAAATAGTCAGCCAGTCACTCAGATTAATTGCACCAAGATCAAAGATCTGTCGCAGTGGATCAAAGCTGAGCAGCGAAACAACAATTGTGGCAGCCCCAAAGACAATCCACTTGACTGCTCGATTCTCGCGCTGACTAAAGGTTTCAAAAATAGTCAAAGTTCGTGATCTATTTGTGAGGATGAGGCCGATGTTTGCCACCATTAAGGAACCGAAAACTAAAGAGCGAATCTCTCCATCGCTGCGACCTGAATTAAAAGAATGGAAGAAGAGGGCGAGAATCGTCAGAAATACTGTGAGACCTTGAGCAATCGACAAGGTCAATTCTGAGCGCGAGAAGATTTTGCTCTTAATCCCTCGCGGCTCTCGTGTCATGATTTCGGGATCGGGACTCTCTTCTTCAAAGACGATGGAGCATGCGGGATCAATGATGACTTCATGGAAAGCCACCAAGCCCGGCAAGAGAATGAGAGGCCAACTGGTGGAAAATATAGGTAGCAGCGCTAATCCGAATATAGGAATATGAATCGCTACAACATAGGACATTGCCTTTTGTAGATTTGCGTAGGTTGCTCGACCGCGATGTATGCCGTGAGCAATGGATGTGTAATCGTCATCTGTAATGATGAGGGAAGCAGCTTCACGTGCCACATCAGTCCCACGCTTTCCCATCGCAATACCAATGTTCGCGGCTCGCAATGCTGGAGCATCATTAACTCCATCACCAGTCATCCCAACAATCTCTCCTTCGCTTTGTAAGGCGCGAACAATTCTTAACTTATGCTCTGGAACAACGCGTGCAAAGACTGAGATGTGTGGAATGAGCGCCCTCAGCTCCTCATCGGATGAACTCTCAATTTCAGGTCCAGTAACGCAACGGTCTGGATTTGGGAGTCCAATTTCTTTTGCAATCGCAATCGCAGTGTTGGGGTGGTCTCCCGTGATCATGATGGTGCGTATTCCTGCAGTCGCACAGTTATGGATTGATTCGATGACGCCATCTCGAAGGGGATCCTGAAGAAAAGCTAGTCCTATGTAGTTCAGTTTTAGATCATCAATCTTTGCGGGAATTAGCACATCGCTTGATAAGGAGGCTTCTGCAATTGCCAAAACTCGATAACCTGAATTGGCTGCTGAGTGAACTTCCTCAGTTAACTTCCTCAATTGCTCTTCAGTTAACCGACATAAGCGAGCGATAGTTTCAGGTGCACCTTTAGCTGCAACCTTTATTGAGTCTTCTAGCTTCCAAATATGGATATAGGCCATCCGTGCGCTCTCAACAGGATATTCTCGGAGCGATTCTGCTCGATGTAATTCTGGATTGCGCTCGGATAATTCCCTGAAAGCTTGATCCATGGGGTCAAATATGGAAGACGGGCAAGCTAGCGCACCAATCTCAATGAGTTTTCTTGCTGGCTTTGGAATTTCGTGAGCGCTGAGATTGATCCGTTCAGAGTCAATTTGTACTTCAATAATCGACATCTTGTTCTGAGTGATGGTTCCAGTCTTATCTACACAGAGAACTGAGATTGAGCCAAGAGATTCAATAGCGGATGGTCGCCGCGCAATCACACGAACCTGCGACATGCGCCAAGCGCCAATTGCCAGAAAGAGAGTGAGAATGACAGGGAATTCCTCAGGAATCAGCGCCATCGCTGCTGCAATTCCAGCCAGTGCTCCCTCCAGCCAATCATTTCGCGTACTTCCGTAAATAATCACAACACTGGCAACTGTGATTATTCCAAGCACACCAATTACTCGAACGAGCTGATCAACGTCTCGCTGCATTTGCGAACGCTCGAAGGGAATTTCCTGGAGAGATTTGCCAATTCTTCCTAATGCCGATTGAGCACCAGTTGCTATCACGATAGCTTGCCCATGGCCTCGAGTAACCAAAGTTCCCGAAAAGACCAGATCATCGACCTGCTTATCAACAGGAACGGACTCGCCAGTAAGAGTGGATTCATCTGTGGCGAGAGTGACGTTACGGATTATTTTTGCATCTGCACTTACCCGATCACCTTCAGAAAGCAGCAACAAGTCCCCAATCACAACATTGCTACTCGGAATTCTCATCTCAGAGCCGTCACGAATGACCGTTGCATACGGCGCAGCTAGTTGTTTCAGAGCGAAGAGCGCATTCTCAGTTCTTCGAGATTGAATAATTGAGATACCTAGAACTATCACGACAGTAAACATGAGCATCACCGCATCAAGAATCTCTGCTAAAAAGAAGTTGATGGCTCCTGCAGAAATGAGAAGTATGAGCATGGGCTCACTCACGATGGTGAGGATTTGCCGAACTAGAGTCTTCTCTCTTTCAGTAGGGATGAGATTCTCGCCCTCCTCAATGAGTCGAGAATGTGCTTCAGCGCTACTCAACCCAATCGACGACATGCCTCAAGGATAATGAATGGAGTTATTTGCTCATCAAACAAATCGTGAGTTAGAGGTTATAGATAAGTGCAGATGTAAGTGCGGCCAAAAGCATCATGACGGGGAAACTTGCTTTAAAACGTAAAGCGATACCTGCGACTACAACTCCAGCTAGCCGGTGGTCAATGTGCACTGACTTTTCAATGCTTAAGGTTTGTACCGCTACAAGAGCGCTCAAGAGCGCAATTGGGATCAGGGAATTGATGCGCTGCACAACTGGCTTATTTAAAACTGATTCTGGTAGCGAGTATCCAAGTACTTTCAAGATAAAGCAGATGAGGCTTGTTGCCAGAGTGGCGATCCAGATAGGAGTCATGATCGTCTCCATCCGAAAATTACAGCGATCGCTACCGTTGCGATGATGGGAACTCCAGCAGGTGCAATTGGAGTAAGTGCGATAGCGAGAAGTGCAGCCGCGATAGCAACGAATCTAGTTTTAGTATCAATAAGTCTGGGCCAGACGAGTCCAAGAAATGCTGCGGGAACTGCGGCATCAAGTCCCCATGCAGAGGGATCACCGATTGCTTGCGCTCCTATGGCACCTGCGAGGGTAAACAAATTCCAGAAAACATAGACGCCAATTCCGGTAGCCCAGAAACCATAACGGCTCGCTTCGACTCCGCGAGGTTCCTGGCCTATGGCTACTCCTGTTGATTCATCAATCGTGAGTTGTGCGGCAAGAATTTTCTTTAATCCACGTAGCTTGAGAATAGGAGCCATTTTTAAGCCGTAGAGTCCATTGCGAAATCCAAGCAAAGAACCTGTTGCGATAGCACTCAGCGCAGAGCCACCAGCGCCCATCACGCCAACAACTGCAAATTGAGAGGCTCCAGAAAAAAGCAGTAATGAAAGTAAGCAGGTTTGCAGTATCGAGAATCCGGCGGCAACTGATGCTGCTCCGAATGCGGCTCCATAGGTGCCGACGGGGATTGCGACGGCAAGTGAATCGCGCAACACAGTCCGCTTGTTGAAGGGAGCTCCGCTCAATGACACGCGCCAATTCTGCCGTACAAAATCCCAACCCTAAGCCGGTCAATAGATAAGGTCGCGCTCGTGAGTGAATCGAATAATCCAACGCAGCACCCAGACATTGTCTTTCGCGACGATGTCACGGTCGAATTGGTAAAAGCAAGCGCCAACGATGCCGATGTAATTTGGGCAGCTCGTGTTTCAACTGCTGGAGAGAATTCACTCGATGAAATCAACGCCGATCCTTCTCGCTCGGCTGGTCTCATTAATTACCTAGCGCGTGAGCGCCATGGCTCGCCATTCGAACATACCTCAATGACATTCTTTGTTAGCGCACCCATTTTTGTTTTCCGGGAATTCATGCGCCATCGCATTGCGTCATATAACGAAGAGAGCGGTCGTTATCGTGAACTTTCACCGGTTTTCTATGTTCCTAATAAGGATCGTAAGTTAGTTCAAACTGGGAAGACTGGACACTACGTGTTCGTTGATGGAACGCCAGAACAATACGAAGTTTCTGTTGCAGCCATGAAAGAGACATACACTCTTGCATATGCCAATTACAAGAAAATGCTGGACGCAGGAATCGCTCGAGAAGTTGCGCGCGCAGTTTTACCAGTCGCGCTCTATTCATCGATGTATGTGACGATGAATGCTCGCGCTTTAATGAATTTCCTCTCGCTTCGCACGAGCCGCGAAGGTTCGCATTTCCCGAGCTATCCGCAGCGCGAGATCGAGATGGTTGCCGAGAAAATGGAAGAGCATTTCGCTCGTTTGATGCCGCTTACCTATGCGGCCTTTGAAAAATCCGGTCGCGTCGCGCCGTAGGGCAGGCGTAGTAGCCTTAGCGCATGTCGATTACACCACCGTTTGGTCGCTTGCTGACCGCGATGGTGACGCCTTTTAAGGATGACTTATCTATTGATTGGGCTGGAGTAGAAAAACTCGCATCACACTTAGTCTCAACTGGCCACGATGGAATCGTTGTTAATGGAACAACGGGTGAAGCTCCCACTACATCTGATGACGAGAAGATTGAAATCATCAAAGTTGTGCGCAGCGCAGTCAGCGGTCGCGCCAAAGTAATTGCTGGTGCTGGAAACAATGAAACAACGCATTCTGTTGAGCAAGCAGAAATGGCGGCTAAAGCAGGAGCTGATGGACTTCTTGTCGTAACTCCGTACTACAACAAACCTCCTCAAGCTGGAATTGAAGCGCACTTTCGAGCGATGGCAGATGCCACTGATGCACCAGTCATGCTCTATGACATCCCAGGTCGTACGGGAGCGCAGATTGAACCCGATACCATCGTGAAGTTAGCTGAGCACCCAAATATTGTTGCGTTGAAAGATGCTAAAGGTGATGTTGCATCAACGTCGTGGGTAATCAAGCGTTGTGGCATTCCCGTGTATTCCGGTGATGATATTTTGAATCTTCCATTACTTTCGGTGGGCGCTGTGGGATTTGTTTCTGTGTGCGGCCACACTGTTGGAGCAGATCTTCGTGCGATGCTCGATGCGTGGTTCGCGGGAAATAACGCTAAAGCACTTGAGATTCACCAGAAACTTTTGCCGGTGTATACCGGAACATTCCGCACTCAAGGTGCAATCCTCACAAAAGCTGCGCTCTCCATGATGGGGCTGCCAGGCGGAAAAGTTAGACTTCCACTTGTCGATGCAACTCCATCACAAGTTTCCCAACTACGAGAGGATCTTCGCGCCGGCGGCGTGAACGTTAACTAATGAATCATCCGCATCCCGATTTAGGGTTGCCGCCACAACTTCAAGATAAGACCTTACGTATTGTTGCCTTAGGCGGTCTTGGTGAAGTGGGCCGCAACATGACGGTCTTTGAATATCAAGGCCAACTCCTCATTGTTGATTGCGGCGTTCTCTTCCCTGAAGAGAATCAACCTGGCGTTGATCTCATCCTCCCTGACTTTTCTTATATTCGAGATCGCCTGAAAGATGTTGTGGCGGTATTTCTGACTCATGGGCACGAAGACCACATCAGCGCTCTTGGTTATCTGCTTAGAGAACGAGAAGACATTCCTGTTATTGGCTCTGCGCTCACCTTGGCTTTCTCAAAAGGTAAGTTAAAAGAAAGACGTATCTCACCAATCTCCATTGAAGTAAGAGAAGGTCAAACTCGAAAAGTTGGGCCATTTGATTTGGAGTTTATTGCGGTTAACCACTCCATTCCTGATGCGCTCGCAGTTGTCATCAAAACTCCCGCAGGCGTAGTTCTCCACACTGGTGATTTCAAGATGGACCAATTACCGCTGGATGGGCGCACCACGGATCTAGCCCGCTTTGCTTCTCTCGGCGCTTCAGGTGTTGATCTATTTATGGTGGATTCCACCAATGCAGATATTCCCGGATTCACAACTTCCGAACGTGAAATTATGCCGGTGCTAGATCGTGTCATAGGCGGAACAAAACGACGCGTGATTGTGGCCTCCTTTGCTTCTCACGTTCATCGCATTCAACAAGTTATTGATATCGCATTCACACATGGCAGAAAAGTGGCATTTGTTGGACGTTCAATGGTGCGCAATATGTCACTAGCGGGGGAGATGGGATATTTACATATTCCACCCAATACTCTGATTGATATTGATGAGATTGATGATGCTGGCGACAACATTGTGCTCATCTGTACTGGCTCTCAAGGCGAACCACTTGCAGCGTTATCGCGTATGGCAAATGGTGATCATCGAATCAAAGTCGGACAAGGTGACACTGTCATTCTTGCTTCATCACTGATCCCAGGAAACGAGAACTCGGTTTATCGCGTCATCAATGAACTCACGCGTTTCGGCGCGAAAGTCGTCCATAAAGGCAATGCTCTGGTGCATGTATCTGGCCATGCTGCGGCTGGCGAACTGCTTTACTGTTATAACGTAGTGAAGCCGAAGAATGTGATGCCAGTTCATGGTGAATGGCGACATATGCGAGCTAATGCGGAATTGGCTATCTCAACTGGAGTGAAGCGCTCGAATACTGTTGTGGTTGATAATGGCGTTGTTGTTGATTTGGCAGACGGAAAAGCTCACGTTGTAGGCGCAGTTCCAGTCGGTTATGTCTATGTTGATGGACAGAGTATTGGTGATATCACCGAAGCTTCACTCAAAGATCGCCGTATTCTTGGAGAAGAAGGTTTCATTTCCGTAATTGTCGTAATCGACTCACAAACTGGAAAGATTGTTGCAGGCCCTGATATTCATGCTCGTGGATTTGCGGAAGATCTTGCGCTCTTCGAAGAGGTCAAAGGAAGAATTGAACGCGCTCTTGCAGGAGCTGTTGCTGGTGGAATCAATGGAACTCACCAACTCTCACAAGTCGTCCGCAAGACTGTTGGAAGTTGGGTCGGAGAAGAACATCGTCGTCGCCCGATGATTGTTCCCGTAGTCATTGAGGTCTAGTCGACGACTGTGGGCGGCGCGCCTCTTAGTTAAGAAAAATCATTTCTAATACGATTTTTCGTTGTGGCAAAGAAGTCTTCTCCTCGAAAAGGTGGCGGAATCGCTAGTTCGGTTGCGCGCGCCTTCGGAGCCATCTGGCGCTCCTTTGCAAAAGCTCTTGGCGCATCCATTCGATTTGTAACTCGTGGCGCGAAAGATCTCGACCCCGAACATCAGCGTGATGGTCTTGGATTACTCCTTTTAATTGTTGCGCTTATCGCAGCTGCAACGTCGTGGTGGCAACTTGATAATTGGTTTGGCCGCGCTTCATATGCCTTCTTCTATGGAGCCGTTGGTCGCCTAGCAATACTCACACCTCTTCTCTTTGGTTACTTTGCGCTCCGCCTTTTCCGTGCCCCTCAAGATAAAGCGGCTACGGGTCGCATCACGATTGGTTCTTTATTACTTGTTCTGAGTTCAACGGGGCTCATCCACATCATTAATCCAACCTCTATTAATACTGGCGCGACCGCTATGCGCGAAGGTGGAGGGTGGATTGGTTACGGCGTTTCGACTCCACTTGTAGCACTTGTGACTGATGTTCTTGCTATTCCAATCTTGATTCTTACTCTGTTCTTTGGTGCGCTTGTCATTACCGCAACTCCATTCTCCAAAATCTTCACAGTAATTAAAGGGCTGCTCTCTGGAGCAACCAACAAAGTTGGCTCTGCGCTGGAAGAGCGACGAGAACGCAAAGCAGAAGAATTCGAAATTTCAGATACACCTCCTTTTGAAACCCCTTTAGTGCAAGAGTTTGTTAATAAAGAGGATGAAGAAGAGATTGATGAAGAGAGTTTTGACGAAGAATTCACGGTAGAAATTCCTAGAACGGATTTACCCAAGGCTGAGGCGCCGGCCAAGCCTTCAAGGCCGGTCCAATTAGTTCTCTCCTCGAGTGATTCCTACGAACTTCCATCAATGGATCTTTTGCGCAGCACTCCTGCGACAAAGGGTAAAACCAAGGCAAATGATCAAGTAGTTGCCGCCCTGACTGAAGTCTTTGCTCAATTCGAGATTGATTGCGAAGTTACTGGATTTATGCGGGGACCAACCGTCACTCGCTATGAAGTTGAGTTGGGCTCAGGTGTTAAGGTCGAAGCAATCAGCGCGCTCAGCAAAAATATTGCCTACGCCGTCGCAAGTAGCGATGTTCGAATCCTCTCGCCGATCCCAGGCAAGTCTGCAGTAGGAATTGAAATTCCAAATACTGATCGTGAGATTGTTTCACTCGGTGATGTACTTCGATCCAGCGTTGCTGGAAATGACCACCATCCGATGGTGATTGCTCTCGGTAAAGATGTAGAAGGAAGCTTTATCTGTGCGAATTTGGCGAAGATGCCGCATCTCTTAGTTGCGGGCGCGACGGGCGCTGGAAAATCTTCGATGATTAACTCACTTGTCACATCAATTTTGATGCGTGCGACGCCTAATGATGTACGACTCATTCTTATTGATCCAAAGCGCGTTGAGCTCAATGCTTACGATGGCATTCCACATTTAATTGCCCCAATTATCACCAACCCGAAGAAAGCCGCAGAAGCTTTGGCGTGGGTGGTACGGGAAATGGATATGCGTTATGACGATCTTTCAACCTATGGATTTAGACATATCGATGATTTCAACAAAGCAGTTCGTGCTGGGAAAGTTGTGGCTAAAGAAGGTTCTGATCAAGCACTTGAACCCTATCCATACTTACTTGTTGTGATCGACGAGCTTGCAGATCTCATGATGGTTGCAGCGCGTGATGTTGAAGATTGCATTGTTCGCATCACCCAGCTCGCACGTGCAGCAGGCATTCACCTCGTTATTGCAACTCAACGACCTAGTGTTGATATTGTGACTGGACTTATCAAAGCTAATGTCCCATCTCGATTATCGTTTGCGACTTCATCGCTCGCTGATTCACGAGTCATTCTCGATACCCCCGGAGCAGAAAAACTCGTAGGACAAGGAGACGGGCTCTTCCTTCCAATGGGAGCTAGCAAGCCGATGCGTATTCAAGGTGCGTATGTCTCCGAACGCGAAATTGAATCGGTTGTTTCGCACGTTAAATCACAGCTAAAGCCGGTCTATCGCGAAGATATTTTGAAACCAGTCGTTACCGCTCGCTCTGGCGATGATGAGATTGGCGATGATAAAGAGTTGTTGATTCAAGCAATTGAATTAGTTGTGAGCACACAATTTGGTTCAACGTCGATGTTGCAACGAAAGTTAAGAGTTGGATTTGCTAAAGCTGGACGCCTTATGGATCTGATGGAGAGCCGCGGAATTGTTGGACCCTCAGAAGGTTCTAAGGCTCGCGTCGTTCTAGTGAAGCAGGAAGACCTGGCATCAGTTCTCGAAGTTATTCAGGGGTGATTCGAAAGGGTTAGCGCTCGGCTAATTCTTATTCTGGGGTTGTCTGGCAAAGAGTGAGCCTCGTACAATTTGCGCCCCACCCCACAGTTGCGAGGCAGATATGTCAGTCGGTTCGTCGCTTAAAGAAATGCGAAAGTCAGCAGGCTTTACTGTTGATCAGCTTTCTGCGCGCACTCGCATTCCAACTTCTGTTATCGAAGATTTAGAGCGAGATAATTTCAGTACCTGCGGTGGACCTACTTATGCTCGAGGACATATAAGAACAATTGCGCGAATCTGCGGAGTCGGCGATAGCGAAGTGCTTCTGGCTTTTGAATCACAAACAATCCCTTTGAGTAAATCAATCAGAGATTTGTTGAATGACACTAACGCGACAGCTGCAAAGAAAGAGCGTAAGCCGCTCTCGTGGAAAGCACTTGGGGGAGTTGCAGCTGGTGTATTTGCTTTTGCGATTTTCGGAGTTGGACTTCTCTCAAGTGGAGAAAACAATTCGACAACAGTTACCTCCTCATCAAATTCGGAGACCAGTAAAGATTCGCCAGCAGCTGCAAAACGTAAGGGAGTAGAAGTTACTCTCAAAGGCGTTAATGGACTTTCATGGGTTGCAATTAGCGATAGCACTGGTACAACACAATTCAGCGGTCGCATTCGTCAGGGAGAAGAGCGCACATTCTCTGATAATCAACTTCTCTATGTTGTCATTGGAAATGCAGGAGCGATCAACTTAACTGTGAATGGCGAAAATATCGGTGTTCCTGGGAGCGTAGGCGAAGTTGTTCGCCTCGAATTTGGCCCGCAAGCTTCAACTAATCAAGGTTAACGTCGAGCTCACTCTGTAGAATAACCGGGTGTCAAAGCCCACAACTGTTGCTCTCGTAACTTTGGGCTGTGCCCGCAATGATGTCGACTCCGAAGAGCTTGCCGGGCGTCTCGCTGCAGATGGTTGGACACTTGTTGACGACCCAGCTTCTGCTGATATCGCTGTAGTAAATACCTGCGGTTTTATTGAGTCAGCTAAGAAAGATTCTGTGGACGCACTTCTCGAGGCTCATTCCTTGAAAGCTGATGGCTCTGTTCGAGCAGTAGTTGCGGTGGGCTGTATGGCTGAGCGCTACGGAAAAGAGTTAGCTGAGGCTTTGCCTGAAGCTGATGCCATTCTGGGTTTTGATGATTACGTAGATATCTCAGATCGGCTGCGAAAGATTCTCGATGGCGAGAAACGTGAAGCGCACACTCCTAAAGATCGGCGCACCATCATTCCTATCTCACCGACCGCGCGCCAAGAGGCGAAACGTGTCGAAGAGGTAAAAGTAAATATGGGGCAGGGGAGCACCTTCTCTCGAAAGCGGCTCGGAAATTCACCGATGGCGCCACTCAAAATTGCATCAGGGTGTGATCGTCGTTGCACATTCTGTGCCATCCCACTATTTCGTGGTGCATTTGTTTCTCGTAGACCTACTGAGATTATCGAAGAAGCACAATGGCTCTCCGAAAATGGTGTGAGTGAAATCTTCCTGGTCAGCGAAAACACGACCTCTTACGGTAAAGATTTTGGGGATTTGCGTGTTATGGAATCACTTCTTCCTGAACTCGCCAAGATTGATGGCATTGAACGTATCCGACTTTCATATCTACAACCTGCTGAGATTCGACCAACTCTGCTTCAAGCGATGGTCGCCACCGAAAAAGTTGTGCCGTATTTTGATATCTCATTCCAACATGCATCAGGCACACTGCTCCGCCGAATGCGACGATTTGGGGATAGCGAGAAGTTTCTACATTTGCTCTCTCAAGTCCGCGCCCTCAATCCCGACTCAGGAATTCGCTCCAACTTCATTGTTGGATTTCCTGGTGAAACTGATGAGGAGTACAACGAGCTTGTGGAGTTCATCGGGGCTGCACGTCTAGATGCAATCGGAGTTTTTCCTTATTCAGATGAAGACAATACTGAGGCGCTCAAGCTTGAGAGTAAAGTTGATGAAGATCTCATCACTGAGAGAACGAACAAGCTGACATCTATGGCAGAAGAGTTGGTTAATCAACGAGCTCTCGAGCGAGTTGGGCAGCGAGTGCGAGTTTTGATTGAAGATGAAGAGACCCAAGAAGGTCGCGCTGAACACCAAGGCCCCGAAGTAGATTCCACAACATTTATAACCGTTCCAGGACGACCTTTCGCTGGCTACAAGGTCGGGGACTATGTCGATGCAGTTGTGATTGATGTTGCTGGCGCTGATCTGGTGGCGCAACCGCTATGAACCTTCCTAACGCTTTAACAATTGCGCGCATTCTTGCGTTGCCCTTCTGTGCCTGGGCGCTCTTCAAAAACGGCGGAGATGATCCGACGTGGCAGGTTATTGCTTGGTGCATGTTCTTTGTTGTGGGAATGACCGATGTCCTTGATGGTCGTATTGCACGTAAACGTAATCAGATCTCTTCCTTCGGAATCCTTCTTGATCCCATCGCAGATAAAGCTTTTATTGCTACCGCCCTGATTGGACTCTCAATCCTGGAAAAAATGCCATGGTGGGTAACCATCGTGATACTTACGCGAGAAGTTGGAATCACAATCTTGCGCTTTGCAGTAATTAAGCGTGGCATTATCGCGGCAAGTAAAGGCGGAAAAATCAAATCATTACTTCAGAATTTCTCGGTGGGCTTCTATATGTTGCCATTACCGGAGTATCTCTACACACCGCGCGACATTTTGCTTGGAGTTGCCATTATTCTCACCGTGACTTCTGGTTATCAATATATTCGTGATGTCATCAAATCAAAGCCATGAATACTCTTTCATCAGCAATCGTTGAATCGCTCAAGTCAAAAGGAGAGAGTCTCTCCATCGCAGAATCCATTACAGGTGGAGCGTTAACATCAGAAATAGTCAGCGTTCCGGGTGCATCTCACATTCTCAAAGGATCGATAGTTGCTTACTCGGTTGAGATAAAGATGCGCGAGCTATCCGTTCCACAAGAACTTATCGATCGCGCTGGTGTTGTTTCAGAAGAGGTAGCTCTTGCGATGGCTGATGGCATTAGAGCGCGGATGAATACGACATGGTCAATCGCATCCACGGGGGTTGCTGGACCTGGCCCCCATCATGGGATTACTGCCGGCACCGTCTGGTTGGCGATAGTTGGTCCCGATACCCGTGAGACGGTGAAGTTGGCCCTGGAAGGTGATCGAGAAAAGGTCCGACGCGGCGCGGTAGAAAGCGCGCTTGGGGTCTTCACGCGTATCCTTAGCGCATAGTTATTTAGCCATTCCATGAGTGGTTAAAAAATTCGTTATAGAAAAGGTTAAAAAGAAAGGGGTAGGGCTGTGACACTTCTCCGCACACACATCGGCCAGACCCTGCGCCAAGCTCGCATCTCCCAAAGCCGCACCCTTCGCGATGTTGCAAAGGAAGCGCGCGTTTCATTGGGTTATCTCTCTGAAGTTGAACGTGGCCAAAAAGAAGCATCATCCGAACTTCTCAACTCAATCTGCATTGCTTTGAACTTGTCCCTATCCGCCGTACTTGTTGAAGTAACTTCCCTTATCAAACTTCACGAATCCCCAGTACTTACTGTCGTTGATACCAACGCGGCTTAATTAGTCGAGCGGTCCTGTGACCTCCAATAGCGCACGCGCCACGTACCAACATCAATCAACAATTCATCGTCGCACTCGCGGCGCAATCATGGAAGCGGCAAAGGCATTGCTCGCCGACAAAGGTATTTCTGGCACCAACATGATTGAGATTGCCGATCGCGCCCAGGTATCGCGCGCATCGCTCTATAACCATTTCCGCGATAAACATGAAGTCTTTGTTGCACTCGTTGAAACAGAGCTCGATCGGATTGCAACTCTTGCAATGATCTCCCAATCTCGTGGTGAAGCGCTCTACTTAATTTCTCGAGAAATCTCAGGCCATCCAGGATTGAAGACTGCGCTTCAAACAGATGGCGACATCATGGCTGCAGCACTTACCGCACGCGAACATAAGATTTGGGTTGAGATCTACTCACAACTCGCCAAGATTTTTGCCACCGATGTAGTGGGAGTTGGATTGATTCTGCGTTGGTTGATGGGACAAGTAACTGCGCCTTTGTCTGATGATCACTCGAAGCAACAAGCTGAGCGTCTCGCCTCCATTCTCTAGATTTCTTTCGATGCGTATCACCGAACTTCGTCGTCGGTTAAACGAACATTTTGGCGCTGATTGGGCGCCCTCCTATGCCAAAGACTTTGTCATGGCTGAACTTGGTGGCCAGACTGTGGATCAAGCTCTTGCGATGGGAATGGAGCCGGCCGATATTTGGCGCGCAGTTGTTAAAAACAACCCCGATATTTCAGATCAACTCAAATAAGCGAGACGCGCATCGGAACTGCGCCTTTGGGGCGATACGTTGCGCGCGGTTGAGGTTGAGGAAAGGCCGAAGTCAGAGTGAGTGACATACGTCGGGCAATCTCCAAAATGATAATTCGGCCTTCGAGTAGCGCGAATTGATCGCCGAGACACTTTCTCGTTCCAGCGCCAAATGGGAAATATGCACCGCGCGGTAACGACTTTTCAAAGTCACCAAACCAACGCTCTGGTTTAAAGGTATCGGGCTCTACAAAATATCGCTCATCTCGATGCGTCACATATTGGCTCACTAAGACATGAGCGCCTTTGGGAATCGCCACTCCACCCAAAGTCAGATCTTCGAGTGCACGTCGTGGGGCAACCCAGACTGGTGGGCAGAGCCGCATTACTTCATTGAAAATAGCGCTGGTGAGTGGTGCAGATAAGAGCTCTTTTGCAAAGGTTTCTTCACCACTTTTTGATAGAACAACGTCTGCTTCTTTTGCTAACTCGCTCCAATATTTGGGGTTTTCGCTCAAGTAAGAAAATACCCAGGTAAGAACATTGGCTGTTGTTTCATGTCCGCTGAGAATTAATGTGAGCGTTTCATCGGATACTTCCCGAGCCGAGAGTTTCTCGCCTTCAGGAGTTGTGGCTTCTAGCAGCACGCCCATCAGATCATCGCGTTTAATTCCTTGGGTAATTCGCTCATTGACGATGCGGGTGGCAACTTCATGAAGTTCGTTAGAAGCGCTTCCAAACTTTCGGAAATATGGAATGTTTAAGTGATCGAAACGATCGAGCCCAGGAAGCATGGTGCGTTCGATACGATCAATTGCAATATGCATAGCGCGCTGCACCTTGGTGGTATCTGCAGATATATCAGTCCCAAAGAGAATATCTGCGACGATATCGAAAGTAAGGGCCATCATTTCTGGGCCGAGGGCTACAACATCGCCATCTCGCCAGGTTGAAATATGTTTCCGAGTGAGCGCCAACATTGTGTCGGCGTATGAAGAGATCTTGCTGATATGAAAAGGTGATTGCATCAAGCGGCGATGACGAAGGTGAATAGGCTCCTCGTTGGTAAGTAGCCCCGTGCCGAGGACTTTGCGCATCCGATCAAAGCCCACGCCTTTGATAAATTGATGTTGCTTGCTGACAGTTACTTCATTAACCATCTCGGGTGAAAATGCTCCGATAAAGAGTTGGCCTCCGAGATAGAACGAGACACAATCGCCGTATCGATCACGGGCACTGCGTAGAAAACCCGGCGTATCTTTTTGAAATTGCAGAGTGAGTAGAGGGTTGCGAGGCCCGGAAGGGATTGAGCGACCACGAAGATCGCGGCGCTTGAGGGGTTTGGGAATGGGGGCATATTCAGCTGGCCGCGGAGTGACGAATGGAGCCAGATCAACCATGGCCCACGGTAGGCATGGCGTGTCCCTAAAGTCATTAGAACAAATGTTCGGGTAGACTTCTCTCCATAACAGCGGCGAGCTGTTATGCCCAACCAGAGCGGTTCCACATTTCCGCAGACCTTATGGGTCTGCCGTCAGTGGTAGTCCGTACCTTCTGGACCAACCTACGAGAAGAAGAGAGGCAAGACTGTGGCTAAAGAAGCCAAAGATCCTGACGATAAATCCAAACCATCTGCTGAACGGCAGAAAGCCCTAGACACTGCGCTTGCTCAAATCGAGCGTCAGTTTGGTAAGGGCTCCGTCATCAAAATGAGCGATCGCACAGCGACTCCTATTGAAGTAATCCCAACCGGTTCTATCACTTTAGATATGGCCCTTGGAATTGGTGGCCTTCCACGTGGCCGCGTTATTGAAATCTTCGGACCTGAATCTTCAGGTAAGACAACGCTCACACTTCATGCGATTGCCAGCGCCCAGAAAAATGGCGGCATCGCTGCATTTATCGATGCAGAGCATGCATTTGATGCTGAATACGCCAAGAAACTCGGCGTTGATATTGATTCACTTTTAGTCTCTCAGCCCGACACTGGAGAACAAGCACTTGAGATTATGGATATGTTGGTTCGCTCCGGCGCACTTGATCTCATCGTTGTTGACTCTGTCGCAGCCCTTGTTCCACGCGCTGAAATTGAAGGCGAAATGGGAGATTCTCATATGGGTCTTCAAGCTCGTCTGATGTCACAAGCGCTCCGCAAAATTACTGGCGCACTCAGCCAATCGAAGACCACCGCAATCTTCATCAACCAGCTCCGCGACAAGATCGGCGTCTTCTTCGGATCACCTGAAACCACTACTGGTGGAAAGGCGCTGAAGTTCTACGCATCCGTCCGTATGGATATTCGCCGTATTGAAACTCTTAAAGATGGACAAGAAGCGGTCGGTAACCGTACTCGCGTCAAAGTTGTGAAAAACAAGATGGCGCCCCCATTTAAGCAAGCAGAATTCGACATTCTTTACGGCATCGGAATTTCACGTGAAGGCGGACTCCTTGATCTCGGTGTAGATCTTGGAATCGTCAAGAAATCTGGCGCTTGGTTTACCTACGAAGGTGACCAGCTCGGACAAGGAAAAGAGAATTCACGTCAATTCCTTATTGATAACCCTGATCTTGCAAATGAAATCGAAGGCAAGATCCGTGCGCATTACGCCGCGAGCGATATCGATCCAGCACTTGTTGCTGCGATAGATGAAGCCGCTGCTGATGTCGAGTTCTAGTCCTGTAGAAGTCGAGAGCGACCCCTACTCAGTAGCTCAGACCATTGCGCTCATGGCCCTTGGTCGACGTGCAAAAAGTAGGGGAGAGCTCTTCTCACTTCTCAAAAAACGCGGCATTGAAGAAGAGGTCGCTAACGCCGTTCTCTTCCGCCTTCAAGAACAAGGCTTTATCAATGATCATGAATTTGCTCGTTATTGGTGCGAATCACGCCAGCGGACCAAGAAAGTTTCCAAGCGGATCATCACCGGAGAACTTCGCTCCAAGGGAATCTCCGACGAGATTATTGAATGGATTACGAGCGATATCACTGATGAATCCGAATTTGCTAATGCGATGCAATTCGCAGAACGCAAATCTCGTTCGGTTCGAAGTTTGGCACCCGAAGTCGCGTATCGACGTATGCATGGAGCGCTCTCGCGACGTGGCTTCTCCGGCCATATCGTGAATCGAGTCCTTACAGAGCTAGGTATTACTCGCTCATAAATCGCTTGTAGCGTTACATAGGTACGATTACGCATGTGAGCCGTACCTATGTAATCCAAACTCTGGGCTGCCAGATGAACGTTCATGACTCTGAACGTATTGCAGGCTCCCTTGACGCCGCTGGTTACATTCCAGCTCCTGAAGGCTCAGACCCTGACCTCGTTGTTTTCAATACCTGCGCAGTCCGCGAAAATGCAGATAACAAGCTCTATGGCCATTTGAGTTTCTTAGCTCCATCAAAGAAATCTCGCCCCGAAATGCAGATTGCTATCGGTGGATGTCTTGCTCAAAAAGATCAGGGAACAATCCTCAAGAAAGCTCCTTATGTCGATGTTGTCTTTGGAACCCATAATGTGGGCTCACTTCCTACACTCTTAGAGAGAGCTAGAGTCGAACAGAGCGCCCAGATTGAAATAAAAGAAGCACTTGAGCACTTTCCTTCGACTCTTCCATCACGGCGCCACTCCGCATTTTCCGCGTGGGTCTCAATTTCGGTAGGTTGCAATAACACCTGCACTTTCTGCATCGTTCCAGCGCTTCGCGGTCGAGAAAAAGATCGCCCCCAAGATGACATCTTGAGTGAAGTGCGAGCCCTCGTCGCTGATGGCGTCACAGAAGTTACTTTATTGGGCCAGAACGTCAATGCTTACGGCGTTGACTTTGGTGACCGCACCGCATTTGCAAAGCTGCTTCGCAAGTGCGGAGAGGTTGAAGGCTTAGAGCGCATTAGGTTCATGTCGCCTCATCCTCGAGATTTCACCGATGATGTCATCGAAGCGATGGCAGAAACTCCGAATGTGATGCCACATCTGCATATGCCGCTGCAATCAGGCTCAGATCGAATTCTTCAAGCGATGCGCCGCTCATATCGCGTTGAGAGATATAAAGGAATCATCGACAAAGTTCGTAGCGCAATGCCGCACTCCACTATCACCACAGACATCATCGTCGGATTCCCGGGCGAGAGTGAATCTGATTTCCTCGAGACCATGCAGATCACCACAGATCTTCGATTCTTGGCGGCCTACACCTTCCAATATTCAAAGCGCCCCGGAACTCCCGCAGCCGAAATGCCCGATCAGATTCCCTCCGAGGTTGTCTCAGAGCGATACACCAGACTCCACGAGCATCTCAATGCGCTCTCGCAATCCGTCAATAATGATGTCGTAGGAACAACCGCTGAAGTTCTCGTTACCGATGTTGATGGCGCGCGTGCAAGTGGTAAAAGCCGTGATTTTCGCTTAGTTCACTTTGATTCCGTCGATGGACTTCGCCCCGGCGATATTGCAGAAATAAGAATTGGTAGCGCTAAACCTCACTTTGTTCTTGGAGATGGTGCTCCTATTTCTACTCGCAAAACTCGCGGTGGAGATGCATTTGAAGCGCGTAAGAAAGAAGCGGAAAGCACAGGAGTCATGCTTGGAATTCCGACTCTCAAAAGTATCCCAGGTAAATGACACTTATAGTCATCTGTGGCGCGACCGCTACCGGAAAGAGTGATCTTGCTGTAGCACTTGCTGAAAAACTTGGCGGCCAGATCATCAATGCTGATTCCATGCAACTCTACAAGGGTATGGATATTGGCACTGCAAAACTTTCGATGGAGGAGCGCAAGGCAATTCCGCATCACCTCATCGATGTGCTCTCGGTACGTGAAGAAGCTTCGGTTGCGCAATATCAAAACGATGCCCGTAATCTCATCGATCAGTTACTTGAACAATCAATTCCTGCCATTGTTGTAGGTGGGACTGGTCTTTACATCAAAGCAATTCTTGATGATCTGAATTTTCCTGATACCGATCCAGAAGTACGAGAGAAGATTGCCCGCCAAGCCGAAGAACTGGGCGTTGATGTCATGCATGAACGACTTACTAAGTTAGATCCTGCTGCTGCGGCAGCAATCCCCAAAGAGAATGTTCGCCGAGTTGTGCGCGCGCTTGAAGTCATTGAATTAACGGGCCGTCCCTACACAGCAAATCTGCCCCGAGTCGGAAGTACCAAGTATCCGGATGCGCGCCAATTTGGACTAGTAATGGAACGTGAAACTCTCCACGAACGCATTGATCTTCGCGTTGAGAAGATGTGGGATAAAGGCTTGGTGCGCGAAGTACGTGATTTGATGGGAGAAGGGCTGCTGGAGGGCCGGACCGCGCAAGCCGCGCTGGGATATGCCCAGATCATCAAGTTCGCGCAAGGAGAGATGACAGAAGAAGAAGCGAAAGAGGAAACAAAGCGGGCAACGCGCCAATATGCCCGGCGCCAAGAGACCTGGTTTTCGCGAGATGAACGCATTACTTGGGTGAAGAAAGCGCCAATTTCAGAGCTCGTCACAAAGATTGTTTCATCTACGATTAGCGATACATGAACTCATCGCTTACTGGCACTTATGGCCACGGAACAGAGAACGACTTTGTGATCGTCTTTGATCCAGAAGATCAGAACAATCTCTCTTCAAAACAGACGGCTGCGATCTGTAATCGCGCTACTGGAATTGGCGCTGATGGCCTCATTCGCATCACGAAACGCGATGGTAAATGGTTCATGGATTACCGCAATGCCGATGGTTCGCTTGCAGAAATGTGTGGCAATGGAATTCGTGTGATGGCCCGCTACCTTGTGGATCGCGGACACCAACCTTCGGGAATCTTCTCAATTCTTACGCGTGATGGAGCGAAATATCTCAGCGTTCCCGACTCTGGTGACATTAGCGTCAACATGGGACAAGTTCAGATTCTTGATGGCGAAATAACGGCAGCAAACAATGGAAAGGTATGGAGCGGCTACAACGTTAACGTTGGAAATCCGCATGCAGTTGTATTTGTTGAATCTATGGATCACGTCGGAGATTTAAAAGATGCACCTGTCGTGCGACCAAAAGAAACCTATCCAGAAGGCGTCAACGTTGAGTTTGTTGAATTTCTCAGTGATAACGAGTTAAAGATGCGCGTACATGAGCGGGGAAGTGGCGAGACCCGATCCTGTGGAACTGGCACCTGTGCAGTTGCCCTCGCAGCCACCGCAAAAAAAGGCTTGAAGCTTCCATCGCGGTGGGTTATCAATCCTCCCGGTGGTCGATTAATTGTTGAGATAGACCCGCACTCCAATGCGACCCTGACTGGTCCAGCAGTCCTGCTTGCAGAACACAATTTGGAGCCATTTCTTGTCTGATAAACGCGAGTTTGATGAAGTAGATGAGTTAATCGCACAGAGCCGCGATGTTGCTGCTGAATACGATTCAGAGATTTTTATCCCCGATTCATTTCAATCTACCCAACAAGATTTGAGTGATCGCCAAGCTCTTCGCCGCGTCATTGGTCTCTCCACGGAACTTACCGATATCTCTGAGGCGGAATATCGCCAACTCCGATTAGAGCGAGTCATCTTGGTCGGCGTGTGGACTGAGGGGACCATGAAAGATGCCGAGAATTCGATGGAGGAACTCGCAGCACTCGCCGAAACGGCTGGCTCCACAGTTCTCGATGCCCTCATTCAACGACGCGATAAACCCGATCCCGCAACATTTATCGGCTCTGGAAAGGTAAGTGAACTTAAGGGAATTGTGAAGTCCACTGGCGCTGATACCGTGGTTTGTGACGGTGAGTTAAGTCCATCGCAATTAAGAAATTTAGAAGATCGAATTAAAGTAAAAGTTGTTGACCGCACTGTTCTCATCTTGGATATTTTTGCTCAGCACGCAAAGAGCAAAGAAGGTAAAGCCCAGGTCGAATTAGCGCAGATGAGCTACCTACTCCCACGGCTCCGCGGTTGGGGTGACTCACTTTCACGACAGGCTGGACGATCGGCTGGAATCGGCGGACGCGGCCCTGGTGAAACAAAGATTGAGGTAGATCGTCGTCGTATCCGTGACAAGATGGCAAAGCTCCGTCGCGAAATCAACGGTATGAAAACCGCACGCGACACAAAGCGTCAAGAACGGCGCCGTAACTCCATTCCTTCTGTTGCAATCGCTGGTTACACAAACGCTGGAAAATCATCGCTTCTTAACCGCCTCACCAATGCCGGAGTTCTTGTCCAAAACGCTCTCTTCGCAACACTTGATCCCACAGTCCGTCGCGCTGAAACACATGACGGTCGCGTTTACACCTTGAGCGATACCGTCGGATTCGTCAAACACTTGCCGCACGATTTGATTGATGCTTTTAAATCAACGCTAGAAGAGGTTTCTGGAGCTGACGTCATTGTTCACGTCGTAGATGGCTCACATCCTGATCCGCTCGGCCAGATCACAGCTGTCCGCGGCGTTATCGCTGACATTGGTGGCGAGAAAATCCCGGAAATAATCGCGTTAAATAAGGCTGATATTGCAGATCCTGAAGTGATGGCCTTGGTGATGAGGGCAGAACCCGATGCTTATCCAATTTCAGTTCATACCGGAGCCGGGATTGCGGAATTGGTACGTGCAATTGAAACCTCGCTGCCACGGCCTCGGATAGAAGTTAGAACTGTATTGCCGTACGACAGGGGAGATTTAGTTAGTCAGATTCACGAACATGGAGAAATTTTGAGTGAGGAATATCTGCCAGAAGGAACGTCACTGCACGCGATGGTCGATGGGTCACTCGCCCATGCGCTAGAAAAGTACTCAGTAAGAAATTAGATTAAAGCGAGCGAAGTACCGCAGTAACGATTCCAAGGATCTCGGCGTTATCGCCATTAATCGGCTTGTAATCATCATTGGCTGGCATTAGCCAGATGTGTCCATCTTTCTTGGTGAAAGTTTTAACAGTGGCTTCGCCATCAATCATTGCGGCAACGATCTCGCCCTTATTGCAATCTTTCTGGGAGCGAATCACAACGTAATCGCCATCGCAGATCGCCGCATCAATCATGGAATCTCCGACAACCTTCAACATGAAGAGATCGCCTTCGCCAACGAGGGATGCGGGAAGTGGGAAGAGTTCTTCAACATTCTGTTCGGCAAGAATCGGTCCACCAGCAGCGATACGTCCAACGAGAGGAACATTGTGAGTTCTCTCGGGCTTGATATCTTCAAAGCGTTCATCGCCAGGAGTGAGGAC
>Ga0207935_1000113_pt1 | contig 21839 bp, 32 predicted proteins | sample LakMenEpi30Aug10_FD_150746 | JGI IMG/M metagenome (GOLD analysis project Ga0207935, IMG submission 150746) | Freshwater microbial communities from Lake Mendota, WI - 30AUG2010 deep hole epilimnion (SPAdes) | ecosystem: Environmental > Aquatic > Freshwater > Lake > Epilimnion/Euphotic zone ...
ACATGGGCAGCCCCGAGCCGGGTTGGGCGAGTGGACCTTGGAACAGCAACCGCATCACGGGCAGAAGTATTGATGCCTGGCCGAACGGGCATCGCATGAGATTTCTATGAAACGCGCACTCGAAAACATCCGCAACATCGGCATCGTCGCCCACATCGACGCCGGCAAGACCACGCTCACCGAGCGGCTGCTCTTCTACACGAAGACGAGCCACCGCCTCGGCGAGGTCGATCGCGGCACCACGATCACCGACTTCGACCCCGAGGAGCAGGAGCGGGGGATCACGATCTACTCGGCGGCCGTGTCGTTTCAATGGAAAGACGTCACGGTCAACCTGATCGACACGCCCGGCCACGTGGATTTCACGGCCGAGGTGGAGCGGAGCCTGCGGGTGCTCGACGGGGCCGTCGTCGTGTTTTCAGCCCGCGAGGGCGTTGAGGCCCAGAGCGAGACGGTGTGGCGGCAGGCCGACAAATACGGCGTGCCCCGGCTCGCGCTCGTGAACAAGCTCGACCGCGAGGGGGCCGACTTCTTCGGCACGATCGACCAGATCGAAAAGCGGCTCGGTGCGAAGCCGCTCGTGCTTCACGTGCCCTCGGGGCTCGGGCCGCCGCATGTGAAGGATCCCTTCCGCGGGATCGTCGATCTCGTCGAGATGCAGCTGCTCACGTTTCCGCCCAAGGACGAGGCCCTCGCCGGCGGGGCGGCGCTCACGGCAATCACGAAGTCGCCAATCCCCGCCGAGCTCGCCGATACGGCCGCCGAATACCGCGAGCAGCTCGTGTCCACGCTCTTCGACTTCTCCGACGAGATCGCCGAATTGGCCATGAGCGACGCCCCGATCCCGCCCGACCTCATGCGGAAGGCGATTCGCGAGGCTACGATCACGCGGCGCGTGGTGCCGATCCTCGCCGGCTCGGCTCTCGACTGCATCGGCGTGCAGCCCGTGCTCGACGCGATCGCCGCGTATCTCCCCAGCCCCGCCGACGTGCCGCCCGTCGAGGGGCTCGATCCTGCGAAGCTCGACGCCAAGAAGGGGCCGCCGACCACGATCACGCGGGCGGCCGATCCCAAAGCCCCGTTCTCGGGCCTCGTGTTCAAGATCATCGCCGAGAAGCACGGCGACCTGTATTTCGTGCGGGTCTATTCTGGCACGCTTGCCGCCGGCAGCCGGGCCTGGAATCCGCTCCGGCAGAAGAAGGAAAACATCGCCCAGCTCTGGCACGTGCAGGCCGACCGCCGCGAGCAGATCCAGGAGGCCTTCGCCGGCGACATCGTGGGTGTGATCGGCCCGCGGGCGAGCGTCACGGGCGACACGCTCTGCGACGCGAATTCGCCGATCCTGCTCGAGAGCATCCAGTTTCCCGAAACGGTGATCTCGATGGCGATCGAGCCCGACACGAGCCTCGAGCGCAAGAAGCTCGCGGACGTGCTCGAGATGATGAAGCGGCAGGACCCCACGTTTCGCGCGGTTGAGAGCGAGGAGACGGGTCAGACCCTGATCTCCGGGATGGGCGAGCTGCATCTGGAGGTGATCCGCCATCGCCTGGAACGCGACTTCAACCTCAAGTGCCGCGTCCACAAGCCGCGCGTGAGCTACAAGGAAACGCTCGGCAAGGCTGTGAAGGTGAAGGGGGAGATCAACCGGCAGGTGGGCGGGCAAAACCTCGTGGCCACCGTCACGCTCCGGGCCGAGCCGATCGCCGACCAGGCGCCGCCGATCGTGGAGCAGGGGTGGTTTCCCGAAAGCGAGTCGCTCGCAGCCATGGCGGCGCTGATGACGCAGTCGGTTCGCGAAAGTGCCGAGCGCGGCGGGCTCAAGGGCTGCCCGCTGTGGGGCGTGAAGATCACGGTGCTCGAAAGCCCGATCCCCGATCCGCCCCCGTCCGATGTGGCGATCCGCATGGCGGCGGCCGAAGCGATCGACCGCATGCTCGAGGCCGCCGGCACCGTGCTGCTCGAGCCGGTGATGCGGGTGGAGGTGAGCGTGCCGGAGGAGCACCTCGGCGACGTGATCAACGATCTGCAGCAGCGGCGGGCGATCATCACCGCCACCGAGATCCGCGGCGGCGTGAACGTGCTCACGGCCGAGGCGCCGCTGGCGAGCATGTTTGGCTATTCGGCCGCGGTGCGGAGCGTGAGCCAGGGCCGGGCCAGCTTCACGATGGCCCCGCTGAAATACGGGCCCGCGCCCGCCGAGACGGCCGACGCGTTTGTGTGACGGACCGGCCCGAGCGGGTATGCTGACGCGACAGTCATCCCGGCTGCATCGTCCACCGGAGGCCCCCATGATTCATGCCAGGATCCGTGCCCTCGTCAGCGCCTGTATCGTCCTGACCTTCGCCATCTCGCTCGTTCGTGCCGAGCTTCCCCCGACGGCCGCCCCGCCGGCGCCCGAGGGCATGGAGCAGCTCTTCAACGGCACCGACCTCGCCGGCTGGGATGGCGACCCGCGGCTGTGGAGCGTGCGCGACGGCGTGATCCACGGCGAGACCACGCCCGAGAACGCCGCCAAAGGCAACACGTTTCTCGTCTGGCAGGGGGGCGACGTGGGCGATTTCGAACTCCGGCTCTCCTTCCGCTGCAATGCCACGAACAACTCCGGGATCCAATACCGCTCCAAGCGGATCACCGACGAGAAGGCCCCGAACAAGTGGGTCGTGCGGGGCTACCAGCACGAAATCCGCAACGAGCACAAATTTCCCAACGTGCCGGGCTTCATCTACGACGAAGGCGGCGGTGCCGGCGGCCGGCAGCGGATCTGCCAGGTGGGCGAGCAGGCGACGTGGAAGCCGGAAGGCAAAGAGGTCGCGGCCGCGCTCATCGACCAGGACGAATTCACGAAGCTCATGAAGATCGACGACTGGAACGACGTCGTGATCATCGCCCAGGGGAACCACGTCCGGCACTACCTCAACGGCCGGCTGATCCTCGACTTCACCGACGAGCACCCTGCCGCCCTTCAGCAGGGCGTGCTCGCCCTCCAGCTCCACGGCGGCAAGCCGATGTGGGCGGAGTACAAAGACATCCGTTACAAGCGGCTATAGGCCCAGGCGGGCGAGGTGCTGCAGGAGACAGGCTGAAGCCTGTCCTACGGCGCGTGGCGGATCAGCGGGCGGCGAGCAGTTCCTTGAGCCGGGCCATGGGCGTGCGGCCGATCGGGAGCGGCGTGTCGAGCCCGGCGAACAACACGAGCATCTGGTCGCGCGACTGCCACTGGGTCGACTGGATCTTGGGGAGCTGCACGAACAGCGACCGGCTGATCCGCGGGAATTCAGCAGGCGACAGAAGGGCGTCCCATTCCGCCATCGTGCGGCGCAGGATCACAGGCTCCTCACCGGTGACCTGCACGCGGGTGTAGTTCTGCACCGCCTCGATCCAGAGGATGTCGGCGTAAGGCACGGTCCGCGAGCGGCCGCGGCCGAGGGCCAGTTCCACCGCCTGATCGTGGTCCGCGCCGGCTTCACCCGCCTGCGGTTGGGACGCGGCGGAATCGCCGTCGTCTGAGAACAGTTCCTCGAGCCGCTCGACCGTGATCAGGAGGCGGTCGCGGTCGAACGGCTTGAGCACGTAGTCGACGGCGCCCGCGCGGAAGGCGTCGACCGCGTAGTTCTCGCGGGCGGTCACGAACACCACCTTCGTGCCCTTGGGAACGCTGCCCAGCAGGTCCACGCCGAGCCGGCCCGGCATCGTGATGTCGAGAAACACCACGTCGGGCACCCGGCCCTTCAAAAACCGCTCCGCCTCGTCGACGCTGCCGGCGCGGCCGATCACGTCGATCGACTCGAAGCCTTCGAGAAGGTCGGCCAGCCGGTCGAGGGCCATCGGTTCGTCATCCACGAGCAGGGCGGTGATCATCGGGCGGGCTCCACGTTTTTTCTCCCGGCGGCAGGCTCCTGCGTCGCCGGACACGGATCTGAATATTCTTCGGTGAGCGGGATCGTGAGCAGGGCCCGCACCCAGCCGTCGCTCTCGCCGGTGGTGAGCGTCGCAGCAGGCCCGCCGTGGATCAGGAGGCGGCGGCGAAGGGCTTGAAGGCCCGTTCCGGTGGAGATGGCGCTGTCGGGGGCGGCCCAACGGCCGGTGTTGGCCACCTCCACGAAGAGCCGATCGGCCTCCCGCCACGCGCGGATTCTCACGTCGAGGTTCTTCCCATCTGCGGAGCCGTATTTGAGCGCATTTTCGACGAGCGGCTGAACCATCATCGGCAGCACCGGAATCCGGCGGATGTCGGCATCGCAATCGATCCGGCAGGAGAGCCGGTCGCCGAAGCGGTACGACTGGATCGTGAGGTATTCCTCGAGCGCGTCGATCTCCCGGCCGAGGGGTTCGAGAGCCTCGGACTGGCGGAGCAGAAACCGCAGGTAGGTGGCGAGCGAGTGGGTGACGGTCTCGATCGCATCGGGATCATGCTTGCAGGCCAGGATCGTGTTGAGCGCATTGAAGAGGAAGTGCGGGCTGATCTGCGCCTGCAGCAGCTTGAGCTCGTTGCGCGAGGCGAGCGACTCCGCCTCGAAGGCCCGCAGTTCGTGCAGCTGGCCCTCGCGCACGAGCTGGATGCCGAAGTACAGCGCCGACCAGATGGCGAGCGTCGCGGTGTTGATCACGAGCCGAGCCGCCAGCCCGAGCCGGGCCGTCGATTCGCTGCCGAGCGTCTCGGCGGCGGCAAGGATGAGCGTAAGCAGCACGCCGCCCGCGACCGGCCCGCCGACCATCAGGCCGGCCTGTGAGATTCCCAGGCGCTGCCGGAGGTCGTCGTGCTTCGAAAGCCAGCGCAGCAGCGAGGAAATCACAAACCCCGGGAGAGCGCGGCAGCCCACGAACGACACGGGATCGGCAAGCGTCGGGGCGAATGCCTTGACGACGATCAGGCCGGCGCCGAACACGGCCCCCCAGAAGGCGACGTTGGCCAGCCAGAACAGGTGGGTGCGGCGGGCGGTGCTGAGCCACGCGGGAATCGTCATGATGCGGGACGAGGGTTCGTGCTGGCCGGGGCGATCAATCGGCTCGGAAATTACGGTGTGTTGACACACCCTACCATGGGTTTTAGATTTCGGGGCTCCGCCGTGCGGCGTGCCCTGGAGGGGCAGTGCCGAAACGGCTGTTTTTCAGGAGTTTTTTATCGTGGCCGGTCCGACCCAGGAAATCATCCGCATCCGCATGGAGGCCTACGACCACGCCGTGCTCGACCAGAGCGCCGCGGAGATCGTCGACACGGCCAAGCGGACGAATTCGGAAGTGCACGGCCCGATCCCGCTCCCCACCCGGGTCGAGCGCTACACGGTGCTCTCCAGCCCGCACATCGACAAGAAGGCCCGGCAGCAGTACGAGATCCGCACGCACAAGCGCGTGATCGACATCGTCCAGGCGACCGCCAAGACGATCGAGGCTCTCAACAAGCTGAGCCTGCCGGCCGGCGTCGACATCAAGATCAAGGCGTCGTCGCGGTAACGGAACCGCGCGGCGAAGACCACCAGGAACGAACTCAGGAGCGCACGAAAAGGCATGCTTGGAAGGCGTTGCGGGTAAGGTTTGGGGCCGTCCTGCCGAAAGGCGGGAGTCCTCGGCCCCAGATGCTCCCGCAGCCGACGGCTTCGAGCGTGATCGCGACGCGATCGACGGCGGGCAACAGCCCGGCGGTTCGGTCGCTTCGCCGGCGAAATGAACATGGCTGAATCTGCCGCCACTGCCGCGTCCGCCAAAGCCGGGCGCAAGAGTCTCCTCGGCCGCAAGGTGGGGATGACGCAGGTGTTCGACGCCGACGGCACATGCGTGCCGGTCACCGTGATCGAAGCCGGTCCATGCCCGATCCTCACGGTGCGCACGCCCGACCGCGACGGCTATTCGGCCGTGCAGGTCGGCTTCCTCGACAAGCCGCGCCGGCTGGCGAGCCGGTCCGTCCGTGGCCAGGTGGCCAAGCTCGACAGCAAGCGCGGCAAGCGGCTCGCCGAGGGTGGGGCGACGGTCCCTGCGAAGGCCGGCTGCGAGCCGAAGCGGTTTGTGCGCGAGTTTCGCGGCTCCTACGACGGGGCCGAGGTGGGCCAGGTGCTCACCGTCGAGGTCTTCGAGGGCGTGCCGGCGGTCGACGTCGTGGGCACCACGAAGGGCCGCGGCACGGCGGGCGTGATGAAGCGGCACGGCTTCAAGGGCCAGCGGGCCAGCCACGGCGTGAAGAAGGTGCATCGCCACCAGGGCGGCACGAGCATGAACACCTCCCCGGCCCGCGTCTTCAAGGGCAAGCGGATGGCCGGCCGCTACGGCAACGAGCGGTCGACGATGCGCAACCTGCGGCTCGTGCGGATCGACAAAGACCACAACCTCCTGCTCGTGCGGGGCGCGATCCCGGGGCCCAACGGCTCGTACGTGGTCGTGAAGCAGACCAACAAGATCAAGAAGGTCGGCGGCCCCGCGGCTCCGGCCGGCAAGAAGAAGGCGGGTGCGAAGTGAATCTTGCCGTCTATGACATCTCCGGAAAGAAGGTCGGATCCTACGACATCGATCCGGCTGAGCTGGCTCCCTCGGTCAGCAAGCAGTTGCTGCACGATGCCGTGATCATGTACCAGGCGAATGAGCGCCAGGGCACGATGCGCACCAAGACCCGCGGCGAGGTGGCCGGCTCCACGAAGAAGCTCTACCGCCAGAAGGGCACGGGCAACGCCCGGGCCGGCGGTCGGCGCAGCGGCACGCGGCGTGGCGGCGGCCACATCTTCGCCAAGCGGCCGCGCGACTTTGGCTGGCGGATGCCCCGCAAGGCGCTCCAAACAGCGACGCGCATGGCTCTGGCCGCCCGGATCGCCGACGACGAGGTGAAACTCGTCGACAAGCTCCCGCTCGCGGCCCCGAAGACGGCGGCGGCGGCGAAGTTTCTCGGCGCCATCGGCCTCGGCGAGCACACCGTGCTCGTGTCGCCCGAGAAGCACGACGACAATCTCTGGAAGAGCTTCCGCAACATCGACGGCGTGTCGGTGGCCCCCGTCGGCGACTTGAACGCCTGGTCGATCCTCCGGCCGCGGGCGATCGTGATGACCACGGCGGCGATCGACGCCTTCCGGGCCACGGCGAAGTCGCGGGCCAAGCCGGCGGCGCCGGCGAAGAAGGTCGCGAAGCGGTCGGCCGCACGGCGCAAGGCCGAGCCGGCGGCGAAGGCCAAGGCGAAGCCCGCCCGGGCCTCCTCGAGCACGAAGAAGGGGAAGTAAGCGATGGCCGTTCCTGTTGCTCCAGTCCCGAAGCTCAATCCCAATCTCGCCCCGCACCAGGTGATCGTGCGGCCGCTGCTCACGGAGAAGGGGATGCATCGCGCCACGCGGCACAACGCCTATTCCTTCGAGGTGGTGGCGTCGGCGACGAAGGCCGACGTGCGCCGGGCCGTCGAGGAGATGTTCAACGTCAAGGTCGAGAAGATCGCCGTGCAAAACCGGCTGGGGAAAACCCGCCGCAGCCGCATGAAGCGGACGACGGCCAAGACGTGGAAGAAGGCGATCGTGACCCTCAAGCCCGACAACAAGATCAACCTGTTCTGATTTCAGCGCGCAGAACCACACGTCCACTGGATTCATTCGATGGGAATTCGCACCTACAACCCGACCAGTCCCGGCCGCCGCGGCGCGAGCGTGTCTGATTTCGCCGAACTGACGCCCGGCGCCGAGGTGCCCAAGCACCTGCGGTTCCGCAAGCGGAAGACGGGCGGCCGCAACAACCAGGGCAAGATCACCGCCCGCCATCGCGGTGGCGGCCACGCCCAGCACTACCGGCTGATCGACTTCCGCCGGAACAAAGACGGCGTGCCCGGGAAGGTGCACTCGATCCAATACGACCCCAACCGCACCTGCCGCGTGGCGCTCATCCACTACACCGACGGCGAGAAGCGATTCATCCTCGCCCCCGAGGGCCTCGTCGTGGGCAAGACCGTGATGAGCGGCAACGACGCGGCTCCCGAAGTGGGCAACTGCCTGCCGATGTCGGCGATCCCGCTCGGCATGCAGATCCACAACATCGAGCTCCAGGAAGGCCGCGGCGGCCGCCTCTGCCGCTCGGCCGGCTCGTCTGCCGTGCTCGTGGCCCGCGAATCGCAGTGGGCCCAGCTCACGCTGCCGAGCGGTGAAATTCGCCGCGTGCCGGCCGCCTGCCGGGCCACGATCGGCGCCATCGGCAATGCCGAGCACATGAACGTCGTGCTCGGGAAGGCCGGCCGCAAGCGGTGGATGGGTATCCGGCCCCACGTCCGCGGCACCGCGATGAACCCGATCGACCATCCGCACGGTGGTGGCGAAGGCCGCACGAAGGGTGGCCGCCACCCGGTGAGCCCCACGGGCAAGAGCGCCAAGGGCGGCGGCACCCGCAAGCCCCGCAAGCCCTCGGGCGCCGCGATCCTCCGCCGCCGCAAGAGCCGCCGCTACGGCCAGCTGAAACTCAGGTAATCCACGACACGTAGGACAGGCTGTAGGACAGGCTTCAGCCTGTCACATCACACCACACCAAACGGTTCACAACACATGGGACGCAGCGCAAAAAAAGGACCCTTCGTCGACCCCCGCCTGTATGAAAAGGTGGAGGCCCAGCTCTCCAGCGGCAAGCGCGACCCGATCAAGACATGGTCGCGTTCCTGCACGGTGGTGCCCGAGTTCATCGGGCTGACGTTCATGGTCCACAACGGCAAGCAGCACATGAAGGTGTTCATCACGGAGGACATGGTCGGGCACAAGCTCGGCGAGTTCGCTCCCACCCGTACCTTCCGCGGCCACGGCGGCAAGGTGAAGGAGGCGGCCACTCCGGCCCCGGCGCCCGCGAAGTAGCCCCTGACATTAACCAGGTGATCCATGCCCTACACAGCCACCCATAAATACGCCCGGATCAGCGCCCGCAAGGTGCGGGCCCTGGCCGATCTCGTCCGCGGCAAGTTCGCCGACGAGGCGCTCGACATCCTCCGGTTCCAGCCGCACCGTGGCGCCCGGATGCTCGAGAAGGTGATCAAGAGCGCGCTTGGCAATGCGGAGCACGCCCAGGCGTCGAGCGTCGACGACCTCGTGGTGGTCGACGCCCGCATCGACGAGGGGCCGATGTTCAAGCGGATCCGTCCGCGGGCCCGCGGGATGGCGTTTGGAATCAAGCGGCGGATGTCGCACATCAAGGTGGCGCTCGACAGCGCCGAGTAACCGGGAAGGCAGAAGGCACTCACCATGGGCCAGAAAGTTCATCCGACAGGCTTCCGCACCGGCATCACCGAGCCGTGGAAGAGCCGCTGGTATGCATCGAAGAAGGACTTCCGCGACCTCCTCATGGAGGACTTCAAGGTGCGGCGGTTCCTCAAGACGAAGTACCGCGCCGCGGCGATCCCGAAGGTGGAGATCGAGCGGACCCGCGACGAAGTGAAGGTGATCCTGCACTCGGCGCGGCCGGGCGTGATCATCGGCCGCAAGGGCCAGGAAGTGGACCGGCTCCAGGAGGAGCTCCAGCAGCTGCTCGGCCGCCGCGTGAACCTCAAGGTCGAGGAGGTCTCGCGGCCGGAGATCCAGGCGCAGCTCATCGCGGAAGACATCGCCGACCAGCTCGTCAAGCGGGCCGCGTTCCGCCGCACGCTCAAGCGGGCGATCGACACCACGATGGACGCCGGCGCGAAGGGCGTGAAGATCCAGCTCGCCGGGCGGCTCGGCGGCGCCGAGATGTCGCGGTGCGAGAAGTCGATCGCCGGCGCGATGCCGCTGTCGACGCTGCGGGCCAAGATCGATTACGGGTTCTGCGAGGCGCCCACCGCGCAGGGCAACATCGGGATTCAAGTTTGGGTCAACCAAGGCATGTACGAGGAGAACGGCGATGGCGCTGATGCCCAAGAGGGTCAAGCACCGAAAAAGCCAAAGAGGTCGTATAAGAGGTGATGCCTCGCGCGGCAATCGCGTCGTCTTCGGCGACTACGGCCTCCAGGCCGAGCAGCCGGGATGGCTCCCTGCCGCGACGATCGAAGCAGGCCGCATCGCGGCCCAGCAATACCTCCGCACGGAGGGACGGCTCTACGTGCGCGTATTCCCCCACAAGTCGATCACCTCGATCCCGCTCGAAACCCGCATGGGCAAGGGCAAGGGTGAGCCGGAATTCTGGGCGGCGGTCATCAAGCCGGGCACGATCCTCTACGAGATCGGCGGCGTGTCGGAAGACGCGGCCCGCGTCTGCATGGCCCGCCTGGCCCACAAGATGCCGGTCCGCGTGCGATTCGTGAAGCGGCGGGTGATGTAAAGGAACCAATTCATGAGCACCACCAAAGCCCGCGACCTCCGCGACATGAGTGACGAGCAGATCCGGCTCGTCTGGAAGGACGCCGCGGAGTCGCTGTTTCGTCTCAAACTGCAGGCCCAGACGGAGAAGCTGGCCAAGCCCTCGGAGGTGCAGAAGAGCCGGCGCACGATCGCCCGCTGCCAGACCATCCTCGCCGAGCGGCAGAAGCAGGCCGCGAGCACGACCTAACCGCGATCCAACCAGGAAGTTTCCCCAATGCCCAAGCGAATCGAGACAGGAACCGTGACGAGCGCCGCCTCGGCCAAAACGCGCCGGGTGGAGATTCCGCGCGTCGTCCGGCATCCGAAGTATGGCCGCATCCAGCACCGGCGCACGGTGTGCCACGTGCACGACGAGAGCGAGGAGTCGCAGCTCGGCGACACCGTCGAGATCATCGAGTGCCGGCCCCGGAGCCGCCTGAAGCGCTGGGAGCTCGTGCGGGTCGTCGCCAAGAGCACGGCCGTCGATGTGGCGTCGCTCCGCAGCGGCGCGCGGGCCACCGAGCTGCGGGAGACGGCCGCGCGGGCCGAGGAAGCCGCCGCCTCGGGCCGCCCGGTCGCTGAGGGAGGACCCACCCGATGATCCAGATGCAAACCCGGCTCGTCGTGGCCGACAACACGGGCGCGAAGGAAGTGATGTGCTTCAAGGTGCTGGGCGGGAGCCGCAAGCGGACCGCCGGCCTGGGCGACATCATCGTGTGCAGCGTGAAGAGCGTGATCGCGGGCAGCGAGGTGAAGAAGAAGGCCGTGGTGAAGGCCGTGATCGTGCGCTGCAAGCGGCCGACGCGGCGCGACGACGGCAGCTACGTGCAGTTTGACACGAACGCCTGCGTGATCATCGACAACGAGAAGAATCCCAAGGGCACCCGCATCTTCGGCGCGGTGGCCAGGGAGTTGCGCGACCGCAACTTCATGAAGATCGTCAGTCTGGCGAGCGAGGTGGTGTGATGCTGATTCGAGCAGGCGATCTCGTGGAAGTGCGCACGGGCAATGCGCGTGGCACCCGGGCCAAGGTGCTCACCGTGCAGCCGCTCAAGGGGCGGCTCGTGGTGGAGGGCGTGAACCGCGTCTACCGCCACGTGAAGAAAAGCCAGAAAAACCAACAGGGCGGCCGGCTCTCGAAGGAGATGCCGATCGACGCTTCGAACGTGCTTTTTGTATGCGGCGCCTGCGGCAAGCCGACGCGGCTCGGCGTGAAGGTGGCCGCCGACGGCGGGCGGGCACGCGTGTGCCGGAAGTGCGGCGCCGACCAGGGCGCGCTCAAGCGGCCGAAGGCGGCCCGGGCCGCGGCGAAGAAGTAATCCCGGAACAGCACTGCAAAACACGGATCAGCGAACGACAAGAGATCAGCTTCCTGAAGGAACGTTTCGATGGCGAAGAAGACGAAGGCGGCGCAGCCGGCTCCCGGGCCGGCCGGAACTCCGCGGATGCTCGAGCACTACCTCGCGACGGTGCGGCCGGCGCTCGGCAAGGCGCTCTCGCGCACCAATCCCCACTCGATCCCGAAGCTCGAGAAGATCGTGGTCAACATGGGTGTGGGCGTGGCCGTGACCGAGAAGAAGTATCTCGAGGAGGCGCTCGGGGCCATGGCGCAGGTGACCGGCCAGAAGCCTATCGCCACGCTCTCCAAGGCCGCCGTCTCCGGCTTCAAGCTCCGGGAAAACCTCCCGATCGGTTGCAAGGTGACGCTCCGCGGCCGGCGGATGTACGAGTTTCTCGATCGGCTCGTGTCGCTCGCGCTCCCGCGGGTGCGCGATTTCCGCGGCCTCTCCAGCACCGCCTTCGACGGGCACGGCAACTACAGCCTGGGCCTCTCGGAGCAGATGGTGTTTCCGGAGATCAACCCCGACAAATTCACCCGTCCCCAGGGCATGAACATCACGCTCGTGACCACGGCCCGCACCGACGACGAGGCGCGGGAGTTTCTCCGGGCGATGGGCGTTCCGCTCAAGAAGGATGATGAGGATGGAGGTGCCGCGGCGTAGCGGCACCGGCAGGAGACGAATGCGGCCCTCACCGGCCGCCGGCACTGGAACAGACCATGGCGAGCAAGTCGAAAATCGCGGCCGCGAAGCGTCCGCCGAAGTTTTCCACCCGGAAGGTGTACCGCTGCATGCTCTGCGGGCGGCCGCGGGCGGTGTATCGCAAGTTCGGCACCTGCCGGATCTGTTTCCGCAAACTCGCAGACCAGGGCCTCATCCCTGGCGTCCGGAAGGCCAGTTGGTGATCTGATGACGAGCGGTTCCACGTTTTTTCACGCACACGGTTTCTTCACGTTTCAAGGGGCCCTTTTGACATGATGACCGACCCCATCGCCGACATGCTCACCCGCATCCGCAACGCGGTGCGCGTCGAACGCGCCACCGTGGAGGTGCCGAGTTCGAAGGTGAAGCGCGGCGTTGCCGACGTGCTCAAGCGCGAGGGCTACATCTGGGACTGGCGCGAGGTCGAGAGCGAGCCGGAGGCGAAGCTCCAACTCGAGCTCAAATACGGCCCCAACGGCGAGCGGTTGATCCGGCACATCAAGCGCGTGAGTTCGCCCGGCAGGCGGGTCTACAGCCGCTCGGTGCGGCTCAAGCCTGTGCTCGGCGGCCTGGGCATCTCCATCCTGTCCACCTCGAGCGGCGTGGTGAGCGACCGCGAGGCCCGGCAGCGGAAGCTCGGCGGCGAAGTGCTCTGCGAGCTGTGGTAATCAGAAAGGCAACCTGGCAATGTCCCGTATCGGCAAATCACCCGTGCAGCTTCCCAAGGGCGTGAAGGCGGCCGTCGAGGCCGGCACGCTCAAGGTCGAGGGTCCGCTCGGCAAGCTCGAGCAGCGGCTCCATCCCGCCGTGAGCATCGACTTGGACGCGGCGGCTGGAAAGCTGACCGTGAAGCGAGCCGACGACACCCGCGTGGCCCGTTCGGTGCACGGCCTCACGCGTGCCCTGGCGGCGAACATGGTCGAGGGAGTCACCAAGGGCTATGAGAAGAAGCTCGAGATCGTGGGCGTGGGCTACATCGCCGCGGTCCAGAAGAACGTGCTCCAGCTGCGCGTGGGCTTCGCCAACGAACTCCAGGTGCCGATCCCGGCCGGCCTCAACGTGGCCTGCCCCGACCAGACGCACGTCGTCATCAAGGGGATCGACAAGCAGCTCGTCGGTCAGTTCGCCGCCGAGGTGCGGTCACTGCGCAAGCCCGAGCCCTACAAGGGCAAGGGCATCCGCTACGAAAACGAACAGGTCCGCCGCAAGGCTGGCAAGGCCGTCACCAAATAGCATTCAGTCACTCGCACGAGCATTAGCAAGAGGCTTCCATGGATCACTCCCGCACCATCCTTCGCCAGCGCCTCCGGCGCCGCCATCGCGTGCGCCGGCACCTCCGCGGCACCGCGGAGCGGCCGCGGCTGGCGGTGTTTCGCACCCACAAGCACATCTACGCGCAGATCATCGACGACACGGCCGGCCGCACGCTTGCGTCGGCCAGTTCCATGGACAAGCAGATTCGCGACTCGGTCGGGTTCGGCGGCAACAAGCAGGCCGCCGAGGCGATCGGCCGGGCGGTGGCCGAGCGGGCCAAAGCGGCCGGGGTGACGAAGGTCTGCTTCGATCGCGGTGAATTCCGGTACCACGGCCGCGTCGCGGCCCTGGCCGACGCGGCCCGCGCCGCCGGCCTCGATTTTTGAGCCACGAATCCAGAGGAAGCACGCATGTCGACGGGAAGCAGAGAGCGGGAGTCACGCGGCGATCGGGGCGGCTCGGGCGAGCGCATGAGCGGCGAGTTTGCCGAGAAGGTGGTGAAGGTGCGGCGCTGTGCCACCGTGGTGAAGGGCGGCCGCCGCTTCAGCTTCGCCGGGCTCGTGGTCGTCGGCAACGGCCGTGGCAAGGTGGGCGTCGGCTACGCCAAGGCCAACGAGGTGCCTCCGGCCGTCGAGAAGGCGATCAAGGACGGCATGAAGAATCTCGTCGAGGTGCCTGTCGAATCGGGCACGATCCCGCACCGCGTCGAGGGCACGAGCGGCACGGCGAAGGTGATCCTGCTCCCGGCCAGCCCGGGCACCGGCATCATCGCCGGGGCGGCGGTTCGAGCCGTGTGCGAGTCGGCCGGCATCCGCGACGTGCTCACGAAGGCCCACGGCTCGACCAATCCGGTGAATCTTGTGAAGGCGGCGATCGAGGCGCTCAAGCAGCTCCGCACCAAGGCCGACGTGGAGCGGCTCCGCGGCGTGTCGCTGTCGTGACCCGGCCCGGCATTCACCGTCCATTCCGCCCCTGCGGGGGCCCATTCGAGGAACCATCATGAAGATCAGCGACGTCAACCGCGGCGTGCATAAAAACAAGAGGCGGATGCGCGTGGGGCGGGGGCCGGGCTCCGGCAAGGGCCGCACCGCCGGCCGCGGCAACAAGGGGCAGGGCCAACTCGCCGGCTGGTCGTCGCCCGCGATCTTCGAGGGCGGCCGGATGCCGATCATCCGCCAGATCCCGAAGCGCGGCTTCAACAACCGCCACGGCCTGATCGTGGCGGCGGTCAACGTCGACGATCTCGATGCCTGCTTCGCGGCCGGGGCCGAGGTGACGCCGAAGACGGTCAAGGCGGCGGGCCTGGCCAAGGGCATCTGGCACGAACTCAAGATTCTCGGCGACGGGAAGCTCGCCAAGGCCTTGAAGGTTTCCGCGCATCACTTCAGCGCCCGGGCCCGCGAGAAGATCGAGGCCGCCGGGGGCTCCGTCACCGCACTGCCGGGCGCGGCCCCGGTCGAGAAGGGAAAGAAGAAGCCGGCGCGGAAAAAGCCGGCTGGGTAGCCGGGGCTTCGACGTTGTAGGCTTGCGGTCGCTGGAAACCTCAGGAGCCCGTCCCGTGCTGGAAAAACTTCGGATCATCTTCACGATCCCGGAACTGCGGCAGAAGATCCTGCTCACGCTCGGGCTGCTCGCGATCTACCGGGTGGGCTGGCAGGTGCCGCTGCCGATCGTCGATCCGAAGGCGATGACGGCGTTCGCCGAAGAGGCCGGCGGCATCGGTGACCTCCTCAAGACGGTGGCGGTGTTCTCCGCCAGCCAGCTTTCGCAGGCCACGATCTTCGGCCTCGGGATCATGCCCTACATCTCGGCGTCGATCATCTTCCAGTTGCTCGCCACCGTGTGGCCGCCGCTCGAGCGGCTCCAGAAGGAGGGGGAGGCGGGGCGGAAGAAGATCAACGAGTACACCCGCTACGCCACGGTGCTGATCTGCGTTCTCCAGAGTTGGGCCTACGTGGCCTTCCTCTCGACTGCCCGCGTCGGCGAGACGCCGCTCATCCAGTCGAGCTTCCTTGTCGACGGGAGGCTGCCGTTCATCTGGCAGTTCGTGGCGGTGATGACGATGACTGCCGGCACGGTGTTTCTAATGTGGCTCGGCGAGCAGATCGACGAGTTCGGCATCGGCAACGGCATCAGCCTCTTGATCATGGCGGGCATCCTTGCGGCGATGCCCAGCGCGCTCGTGCAGCTCGGCAGTGACACGAGCTGGGAGCTCGGCGGCGGTGGCGGCAAGCTCGGAATCGAGACGCTGCTGGTGCTTGCGGCCCTGTTCGTGGGCGTGGTGGCCGGGGTGGTGTTCATGACGCAGGGTCAGCGTCGCATCCCCACGCAGAGCGCCAAGCACGTCCGCGGCCGGAGGGTGTACGGCGGCACGCGGCAATATCTTCCGCTGCGGGTCAACCAAGCCGGCGTGATGCCGATCATCTTCGCGAGCTCGCTGCTGCTCTTTCCGCAGATGCTGTTCCAGTATCTGCACAATGCCAACCCGGGCAGCGCCATTCTGGGCTCCCTTCACGACTCGTTCACCCGAGGGCAGTCGTTTCTTTACAACGTGCTGTATGTCGTTCTCATCTACTTCTTCTGCTACTTCTGGACGGCGATCACCTTCAACCCGAAGGAGATGGCCGACAACCTCAAGAACTTCGGGGCGTTCATCCCCGGCTACCGCCCGGGCAAGCGCACAGCCGACTTTCTCGAGCGGGTGATGGAGCGGATCACGTACGTGGGGGCGGCGTTCCTCGCGCTCGTGGCGATCATTCCCACGATCGTCGGCGGGGCGCTCGGCATCCCGGCGCAGATCGCGAGCTTCTACGGCGGCACGGGGCTCTTGATCGCCGTGAGCGTGGCGTTTGATCTCGTCCAGAAGATCGACAGCCACCTCGTGATGAGGAATTACACCGGCCTCCTGGAGAAAGCCTGATCGGACAGGCCAGCGCGGTGGCCCGGGAGCCGGCTCCTACGGGAGCGTGCGTGCCAGCCGCCGTCGCGCTGCCGCTTCCGGTTCCGCGCACGTCTCATGCGGATCATCCTCATCGGACCGCCCGGCGCCGGCAAAGGCACGCAGTGCCAGAAGCTGGTCGAGCACCTGCGGGTTCCGCACCTCTCGACGGGTGAGATGCTCCGGGCCGCTGTCCGCGCGGGCACGCCGGAGGGGGTGCAAGCGGCTGCGTTCATGGACCAGGGGCAGCTCGTTCCCGACTCGATCATTCTGGGCATGGTCACGAAGCGGCTCGAGGCTGCCGACTGCCGCGACGGCTGCCTGCTCGACGGCTTCCCCCGCACGCTGCCGCAGGCGGCGACGCTCGACGACCTGCTCGAGCGCCGGGCGATGAGCGTCGACGGCGTGATCGAACTGGCGGTGCCGCGCGACGAGCTCGTGCGGCGGATGCTCGCCCGCAAGCGGGCCGACGACAACCCGGAGGTGTTCGCGAAACGGATCGCGAGTTTCGAGGTGCAGACGGCCCCGTTGCTCGACTACTACCAGCGGCAGGGAAAGCTCGCGAGCATCGACGGTCTCGGCACGGCCGACGAGATCTTCGAGCGTGTGAAGGCGGCGCTCCGGCGGTTCGCCCAACACGGCGTCCGCCGGTAAGGTCGGATTGGCACTCTGCACCGGGCATCCGGCCGGGTGTATACTCGCGGACGATGTTTTGATTTTTCCCCTTGCAGGATGGTGTCGCGGTGGTGAATCTTCGGTCTGCGCGTGAGATCGCGGCGATGCGCCGTGCCGGGCTCGTGGTCTGGGGAGCGCACCAGGTGACGGCGGCGCTGGTCAAGCCGGGCATCACGACGGGCGACATTGATCGGGCGATCGAGGATCACTTCTCCAAACATGGCGCCGTGTCGCTCTTCAAGGGCGTGCCCGGCAAGGTGCCCTTTCCGGCGGTTTGCTGCACGTCGGTCAACGACGAGGTCGTGCACGGCATCCCGAGTTCGCGGGTGCTGGTCGCCGGCGACGTGGTGAGCGTCGACACCGGCTGCAGCGTCGACGGCTGGTGTGGTGATTCCGCGGTCACCTACGCGGTGGGCCCGATCGCCCCGGAGACACAGCGGCTGCTCGACTGCACCGCCGGAGTGCTCGCGTTGGCCATTGAGCTCATGGCGGTGCGGAGCCGCTGGAGCGACGTCGCGGTGGAGATGGCCAAGTACGTGCGCGACCATGGCTTCTCCGTCGTCGAGAATTTCGTCGGCCACGGGATCGGGCGGAAGATGCACGAAGACCCCCAAGTGCCGAATTTCTGTACCCCGGCCTTCCGGCGGAATCATGATTTCGACCTCGAGCCAGGCCTCGTGATCGCGGTGGAGCCGATGGTGAACATGGGCTCGAAGAAGGTCCGGGCCCTGCCCGACCACTGGACGCAGTCCACCGTCGACGGCCGGGCGAGCGCCCACTTCGAGCACACGGTGGCGATCACCGAGACGGGCCCGGTCGTGCTGACGGCGGCTCCCGCAGCCGGCGAGACCCTCGGCAGTGCGGCCTGAGCCTCACCGAGGGCGAGTTGCTGCGGCAAATCCGCGGTCCAACAGCCACCCCCTTGGAACGCCCCTCCGGCCTTCCTATACTCCGAGGCTCCCCGTTCGTTTCCCTTTTGCCCCTGTTTGAAGGCGTGGTCGGCAGTCGCCACGGTGCTCGAGTATGAAGGTTCGCGCCAGCGTTCGTCGCATGTGTGAGAAGTGCAAGATCGTGCGGCGTCGAGGCGTCGTGTTCGTCGTGTGCGCCGACCCTCGTCACAAGCAGCGGCAGGGGTGATGAACGGCCCATCGGCGTTCCGTTCGGCCTGGATCCCCTCCGGATGTCGCATCGCGATCCGGATCGGCAGCCGTGGCGGAGCAGCCTGCCCGAAGCATTCCTGACCCCCCCGGACTCCATCCATGCCCCGTCTCCTCGGCGTCGACATTCCTTCTGAAAAGAAGACTGTCTTTTCGTTGCAGTATTTGTATGGCGTCGGCCCACGGGTTGCCCGCGAACTCTGCCACAAGGCCGGCGTCGATCCCGAGGGCGTGGCCCGCAACCTGCACGAGGACGAGCTCGCGCGGCTGGCGGCGCTCATGGACAAGGACTATGTCGTGGAAGGTCAGTTGCGGCGGCAGGTGTCGCAGAACGTCTCGCGGCTCAAGGACATCGGCAGCTATCGCGGCCTGCGGCATCGCCGCGGGCTGCCCGTGCGCGGCCAGCGCACCCGCACCAACGCCCGGACGCGCAAGGGTCCGAAGAAGACGGTGGCCGGGAAGAAGGGCGTCAAGGATCTCAAGTAACAGCGTCGGTCACACGTCGGAACCCACACGAGCAAAGGCATGTCAACGAAGGTAGCGAAGACGAAGAAGAAGAGTGTGTCGGCGGGCATCGCCTACATCACGGCGAGCTTCAACAACACCACCGTGACCATCACCGACACCAAGGGCGACACGCTCTGCTGGGCGAGTGGCGGAACGTGTGGGTTCAAGGGAAGCCGCAAGGGTACGCCGTTCGCCGGCCAGTGTGCGGCCCAGCAGGCCGCCGAGAAGGCCGCCAAGTTCGGCGTCAAGGATCTCGAGGTGCGGGTGCGGGGACCGGGCAGCGGTCGCGAGAGCGCGATCACCGCCCTGCAGGCCGCCGGCATGAACGTGAAGAGCATCGAAGACATCACACCGCTGCCCCACAACGGCTGCCGGCCGCCAAAGAAGCGCCGCGTCTAGCCGCGAGCCCCGATCACCGCCACTCACACCACCAGCTTTTCCCGCAGGACGACTGAAGAAAAACAATGGGACGCATCACAGGACCTGTCTGCCGCCTTTGCCGTCGTGACGGCCTCAAGCTCTTCTTGAAGGGGAGCCGCTGCGACACGCCGAAGTGCGCCTTCGAGCGCCGCCCGTCTCCCCCCGGCATGGTGCAGAAGCGGCGCAGCAAGCCGACGGACTACGGCCTCCACCTCCGCGAGAAGCAGAAGGTGAAGCACTACTATGGAGTGCTCGAGCGCCAGTTCCGCACCTACTTCGCCCGGGCCGAGCGGGGCACGGGCAACACCGGCGAGACGTTGATGCAGCTGCTCGAGCGGCGGCTTGACAACGTGGTGCACCGGATGGGCTTCGCCACGTCGCGAGCGGCCGCCCGGCAGGCTGTGATGCACGGCCACATCACGGTCAACGGCCATCGCCTCGACGTGCCGAGCTACCTCGTCAAAGCCGGAGACCTGATCCGCGTGAAGAACCGGTCCAAGAGCCTGCAGCTCGTGCACGCAGCCCTCTCCGATTCCCGTCGCGACGTCCCCGACTTCCTCTCGCGGATCGAGGGCGCGATTCCCGAGGGCCGGGTCGACCGGCTGCCGACCGCCGAGGACGTGTCGATCCCGGTGCAGGCGAATCTGATCATCGAGTTGTGTTCCAAGTGACCGGCGCGGCGCGGCGCCGGTCGGGCATCCACAGAATCCACTGAACGAAGGAGTTTTTCATGCACATCCGTTGGCGGGGCCTCGAGTTGCCCGGTTCGGTCGCGGCCGATGCGAAGACGCTCACCGGCACGTACGGAAAGTTCACGGCGGAGCCGTTCGAGCGCGGGTTTGGCACGACCGTGGGCAACAGCCTGCGGCGCGTGCTCCTCTCGAGCCTCGAGGGCAGTGCCGTCACCCAGATCAAGGTCGGCGGAGCCCTGCACGAGTTCACCACGATCAAGGGCGTGCTCGAAGACATCACCGACGTCGTCCTGGCCGTGAAGAGCCTCGTGGTCAAGAATCACAGCGATTCCACACGCGTGATCCGCGTTGAAAAGAGCACGAAGGGCCCGGTGACGGGCGCCGACATCCAGACCGACGACGCCGTCGAGGTCGTCAACAAGGATCTCGTGCTCGCGACGCTCACAGATGACGTGCCCTTCGAGCTCGAGATGGTGGTTGAGAACGGCCGGGGCTACGTGCCGGCCAGCGAGCACAGCACCGAAGACCAGGAGATCGGCATCATCCCGGTCGACGCCGTGTTCAGCCCGGTCACCCGCGTGCGGTACGAGGTCGAGGAGACGCGTGTCGGGCAGAAGACCAACTACGACAAGCTCACGATGGAGATCTGGACCGACGGCACGGTGACGCCCGAGATGGCGCTTGTCGAGGCGGCGAAGATCCTGCGCAAGCATCTCAATCCGTTCGTCGGCTACGGCAAGCCGGGCCCGGCCGTCAACCTTGCCGCCCATGCCGATGTGCTGTCGATCGAGGCGCCGCTCGAGAGCCGCCTCGGCATGCTCGTGTCGGATCTCAAGCTCTCGCTGCGGGCGAACAACTGCCTGCACGAGGAGGGCATCCAGACGGTCCGCGATCTCGTCTCGCGCTCCCGCGAGGAACTGCTCGAGGTACGGAATTTCGGTGAGACGACGCTCGAGGAGATCGAGGAGAAGCTCACCGAAATCGGCCTGAAGCTCGGCATGCCGGTGCCGTCGACGGCGGAGGCGTGACCGCCGCTGCCGCGCCGGGTGTCACCACCATCCCTTCCACAACCCACTCAGCCATACCCCCAGCCAGGATTTGATCCATGCGCCACCGTCGCAAAGGCCGCGTGCTCGGCCGCAGCCCCTCGCATCAGAGGGCACTCCTCCGCAATCTCGCCTCGGCCCTGATGCTCACGGAGCGGGAGGTCGACATCGACGAAGTCGGAGCGCCGGCGACGCCGGGCCGCATCATCACGACGGTCGCCAAGGCCAAGGAAGTGCGGCCGCTCGTGGAGCGGTGCATCACGATCGCGAAGCGCGGGCTGGCCGCGTCGGAGCGTGCTCGCGAGTTTGGCACGACCGCCGACCGCGACTCGGCGGAATGGAAAAAGTGGCGGCAGGGTGAGCAGTGGCGCAAGTGGGCCGCCGCCTCGGCGCCCGCGGTCACCGCCCGGCGCCGGGTGGTGACGCTCCTCGGCGACAAGCAGGCGGCCCGGGTCGTGTTCGAGAAGATCGCTCCGCGCTACGTGGACCGCCCCGGCGGCTACACGCGGATTCTCAAGCTGGCCACGCCCCGCCTCGGCGACGCCGGCCCGCGGGCCGTGCTCGAGTTCGTGGGGAGCGAAGTGGGCGCCGACCGGGCCCCCGCCCCGAAGGTCGAAGCCGCCCGCCCCCCGCGCAAGGCCAAAGCCGGCACGTAACGTTCGCGACGGCTTCGGGCTGCCCTGATCGCCTCGCCGGACGGTTGCCTGCGATGGTAGCGCCCCGGCTCGTAGGCGCATAGAACTTCCGGCGGAGACGGTCGGTGCGATGCGGAAGAGCCGACGGGGAGATACGCGGCTTACTCAGAGCGCACCATCACAGTTGAGAATGGACTAGCGATCCCCCTCGGCGATGGAGCATCGT